>OLPB01000005.1_pt1 | contig 171154 bp, 199 predicted proteins | sample 1672001 | NCBI WGS metagenome assembly OLPB01 (sample SAMEA3136635, study PRJEB25190) | human gut metagenome | biome: human gut; feature: human-associated habitat; material: faeces | place: Austria | collected 2013 | reverse complement strand
GGAGTGTTACAGAAATGTGGGAGTGTTACAGAAGTGTGGGAGTCTTACACCGGATTGTGAAATTATAATTTTGGGCATACGATTCGAGTTGGCAATATATAATATGATAACCCACTCCCGGGGTGGGAGGGGGTGTGATTTTGAGCACACGTACTTGTGAGTTGGCAATATATATTAATTTCTATTCATCTTACTAATTGCAAGCAAGCCCCGAAGGGGCGCAGATTGCCACAGCACGTCATGAAGTTCCGAGTTGGCAATATACTTAATATTAACTGTGAATTTGAGTTGGTAATATATAATATATATTAATAATTATATTACCATTTGGTAATATTGAAATATATAACTAATTTTGTATTGTCAAATTAAATAATAATATATTTGCGAACTTAAATCAGAATTATTAACAATAACTAAAATTTATACCAATGGCTAAAGAAGTTAAAGACTTAACAAGTAAAGAAGTAGATGAAGTAAAAATATTAAAGACTAGTTTGTCAGAATGTCCAGTAAATACTGATTTAGGATGTAATGAATCAAAGGCAACTAACTGGGTGAAGTTAGACAATAAAACAACAGATGTAAAATTAGAATTATTAAATAAATTGCAAGACGGACTAGCTAATGGAGCTGGTATTGAATATTTAATGCAACTATCTTGCATTTATAATAACATTCGCTAATAATGAGACATATTGATAGAATTAATAAGCAGTATGAAGAGAAGGAAGTTAAATTGCTATACGATAAAGCTGTAGCATTAATGAATCTTCTTAGTGATGAGGAATATGAACAAGTAATTACAGACAATGCAGATATATTTAAATTAGCATCTCATCCAGAGAAGGGTGAGTTCTATTTGCAAGATAAGCACAACTTAGTCCAGATTGTAGACATATTTAGTAAATTTATCAAAACTAAAGGTCTATCTAAGGATGAATTTAAAATAATGACTCTAGATGAAGTTAAAGAGTATATGGTTGATGTTATTAATGATATCACATCATTCGAACCAGATGAGCTATTCACGATAGTAAAGAACTTAGAGAAACTTCAATGATAACACAAGAAGTAGAGTTAGTAGAAGAAGCATTGTATAGGAATGCATACATATATCCAGGCTGGAAGTATTGCCTACCTGGATTACTAAAGACAATATATTTATGACAGGAGAAGAAATTATAGTAACATTTAAAGAGCCTTGGTATAATGATTATACACTCAATTGTCTGAACAAATGATTAGAGAAGAGAGTGCATAAAGAACCAATCATTACTAATGCTGCATTTGATATACAAGAACCATGAGTAAAATAGCAACAGAATTAGAAGCTAAGACTATGGGGGGGGGACTCTCTCGGTAATTGATAATAAGTGCTGTACTAAAGCTAGAGCACTTGAATTAGGATGTCAGATTAAAAGTGGATTTAGTTATACTGATAATCAGTTAGAAGGTATAGAGGCAGCTATAACTGCTCCAAATGTAATCCTTCATTATGGTGCCAATTAATAATATACAGCAATTTAGAGTACGTTTCTCATTTGTTAATCAGAGTTCGGTGAACCATTTAAGTATTCTGATAATGCTACTTACTTTACAATTACTCCAAGATTAGAGCAAGGAGAACAAACGTACACTAAGACTTTAGCAAACCCTCTTAAATATTACTTAGAGAAACTAGCACTTCCTAACCAAGACCCATATAATACACCTGTTTGGATACGTTTTGAGGGATACATGATGCTTAGGCAAGTGTCTCAAATTACATTAGCAGTAGATTCTCAATCTGAGAATTGGGCAGAAGGAGTAACATTCCCTTCATCTGGAAAGTGGGTCAAGATGAATAATTCTGGTAGAGTATTTAGATTTACTGGTGGGGAAACAGTCCTAGCAGGACTTAAAAGGAATAAAGAGAAGTATGGTAAGAAGTACTGTCCATGCTCCTTAGTAAGAGATGAAGATACAGTATGTATGTGTAAAGAGTTTAGGGAAATGGAAGAAGGGACTTGCCAACTTTATGTTAAAACTAAAGACTAATAATTATGGATGAATTAAAGAATCAATTAGCACAGTATTTATGTAGCCAAATTCATAATGGCACTAAAGATTTGATTGAATTAATTGAATCAGAAGACCTTATTAATGAACAGTGGTATAAGAACTGGAAGGAAGAGATGAGAATCTTACTACAGGAGAAGTAATTATGATAATACTTAGTGGGAATTGTCCTAGGCATCATAATGCCATTATGTTGGAACTTACAGACTTTGATGACAGTAAAATCTCCTATTTAGCTAGAATATCTAGAGGACATCATGTCGACACTCTGTTAGTTCCTAGGGAATATAAAGATACATTTGAATTTACAGAACTGCACAAGATATTACTGCCTAATATTAGTATAGGTGGTGTGCAATTTGCTAAAATATACTATTATGATTGATGTTAGAAGGACATTAGAGAATTTACATCAGATACTTCCAGACTTATCAATAGAGGACTTATTTAGAGTTCTTGATAACATAGTAGAGATTCCACAATTTAACGTAGGACAGACAACTACTATACGTAGAGATGATAGTGGCTGGAGACCATATGACACAGGCACATTTATATCTTATGCTAGTAATGGAATAACACTTAGTGATGAAGGAACTTGTAAATAACTGGAATGAGAAATATCCCGAATACGTATTGGTACATGGGATGTATTCTTATGTAGACAATGGACAATCTAAGGATATGCACATGCTTACTATCTTTAATAAGGATAATGAATGTGTATGTGAATATAAAGGAGAAGATTTTATTAAATTATATAATACATTAGAAGAAGAATGGGAAAGCGATTAATTAATGTTGATGAAGTGGAGGACATATACTAGGAAAATGCCCAGATGAGAATTTGATAACTACAGTGGGCTACTTGGCATATATGGACGACAAATCAATAATATTGGGAAGAGGTATTGAGAATCATTGTGATGATACAATACATATACCAATGAGCTTAGTAGCTAGTTTTGGAAGTTTTGATTAATGAACTATGATAAATGAGGAATATAATAAATGGCTAATCCTTTACTTTGATATGCAAAATGTACTTAAGGACTTACGGAAATATAAAGGAGTAACTTGGTCACAGCTACTGGAAGTTGGGATAGATAATGCAGATGATTTATATTGGTGGTACGTGACATTCTCTATAGACACTACAGCTATATAATAAATTGATACCAGCCAGTAGATGCTAGGCACAAAGCCTAAGATAGTTTTTACATCTTCGTCTTGGTGGTCTACGCCAGTGCGCTCTGACGTATTCTCACTTACCGAGACGGAATCTTATTATAAACAACAAAGCCCGAACTTAGTTTAATTACTAGGCTCGGGCTTATTTTATATAGTAACATTAACAGTTATAGTAGCTGTATCTCCTGTGTTACTATTTTACTCATGTTTATTGTTATATTAATTCATTTATTAGATTTATAGTTATTCATCTACCTGTTCATCTAGCATATCATCATCTAACTCCTCATGTATAAAAGCTAATATTTCACCTGTTATAGCGTTCTTAATATATTTGAATCCGGGTGCAATTTCTTCAACTATCTTCTCACATTCAATAGTGCACCACTCGGGTATTGTTTTATCCTCACTTTTCATTGTCATAATTATTAATAGTAGCCGCAGTAGGAACTCCAACTGCTGTACCAAATCCATACTTGTTAAATCTTCTCATGAACTCATTCTTATCTTTAATTATGTAATTGAACATAATTCTAAGCCCATTATTCTCACTAGTCCCCACATAAGGATTATTATTAATAAGTCTATCAATCTCATCAACACTCTTGAAGTTGGGAACTCCAGTCTTAGCATATTGGTAATATTCAGCTGGAGTCATATCTTTTAATAATGCTGCTTGGAGCAATTCTATCCCATGCTTAGCCTCGTGCCCAGGTACGTGTGAAGGGTCATTTCTAAGTATCTCGAAAGCAATTCTATCGAAGTCTTTAGTAACTAGTACGCCGTCATCTGATACAGTCCTTGATTTGTTTATTATATCGTCGTATATGCCTATATCTCCTTTGTTTCTAGGATATACTAATAATTCCCCGTTATTGTATCTTCTAACAAATCTCTTAGCTGCTTCGCCATACTTAGTCCCTAATTCTGCATCTATACTAGCGATTCTCTGTTGCGTTTCAGGATTTAGTAGATATTCCACGAAATTCTGTATGTTCTTATTAATGTCTAAATCACCATTCATAGAAGTTCCTGTATCAATGAACTGGCTCTTCTCTAATGGCTTAGCTCCTTTCTTAAACACTCTACCATTCTTCAAATCATCTCTAAGACTAAAGATTACTTGGTTATTAGAATATCCATTATCATATACATTATTAAAGATTACCCCGTCAGCACTCATCTTATCAGCTGCTCGTTCTAATGCTGCCCTGTTAGGTACATCACCTACAGTAACTATTGGTCTCTCTAACTCTAAATCACCTTCTACTCTGTAAGGTCTCTTGGCAAATCTCTCTCTAGCCTTAGCTGCTTATATTTAATAGGTTGTGCAGGTTCTTGATATTTAATAATACCACCTGCTTTGAAACTATTATACACACCTCTTAATGAATTGGCATACTCCTTAGCTTCTGCATATCTTCTCTTACCTTTATTAGAACCAGTAAGCTTAGCTACAAACTTATTAATATCATCATTCTCATCAAAGTCATATAGTCTCTTTAAGAATTGTACCTTATCTGCTGCATACTCATCCATAGAATTATAAGACCTAAACTTCTGCTTAATAGCTTCACCTTTAGCATTCTTATCATTACCAGTTACATAATCACCTTTCCATGAACTACCAGTAGTTAAATTGCCAAAGTTGTACTTACCTTGTGCAGACTTACCCCAACTAGATTCTAATGCGTCTTGTGCTAATAGCATTCTAATTGCATTATCATTAGTAATACCTGCCTTCTTATAGGCATTAATAAGTTCTGTAGACCATTGTCTTCTGTTAGTATATGGACTCTTCCAAGTTGAGTTGGCAGTTTTAGTAACAGGTTTATCGGTAACAGGTTTACTAGCTACTGGCTTATTAATTACTGGCTCTACTGTAGGATTATTAGCTACTACATCAGGTTCATTAGTATCTCTTACTGGTACTACTAAAGCCTCTGGTTTATCGTAAGTTGTGTTGTAATTATACTCACTAAATGGATTAATAGGATTAGTAATATCAGTGTAATCTATTGTAGGATTACTTACTGGATTATAACTAACAAATCTCATTCCTTGTTGAGCTTTCTTAATTCGCTTCTTATAGGTTGGACGACTTGATTTGATGAACTTCTTGCGCATATCCCTTTTACCGTTAATCTCTTCTTGTTTCTTTAACAGAGGGGACTTCTTAAAATCAAATCTTCCACCATGTGCCATAGTTACTAATTCCGGATTTCTAACAGACTTACCTTCAATCCATATAGGATTAGATTGCTGTAATATGAAAGGACGACCTACTTTATCCATTAATGCAGCTTGTTTAATAAGCCTAACTTGGTTAGCAGTATTAGGAGAATTATTCCACCTCTTAGCATAGGCACTCATTTCGTATCTTCTGTTATGAACTCCAGGATAAAGCTGCTCATATCTATCCCCATGACTAAATCCTCTCCTTGCTTCATTACGGCTAATAGGTTTGATATTACTAGTAGCTTTATTAAAGAACATTCTTTTAACTACTGGATTCTCATCAAATATATATTTAGCTAATAGATTCCTACCTTCTAAATTTCCTCCACCTAGTATTGAAGAACCTGTGTAGTCGGCTGGCATTGTTTTTATATCTTGCAAACTTACTGATGCATTACCGTTAGTTCTCTTGGCAGCTTTATAAGCAGCCACTTTTAATGGTAATTTCTCTACCTTAGATAGAAATGGAGTAATTCTGTTAGCTGTTGCCATTGCTATATTAGAAGGAGTCCTTGCTTCCTTATTAAATATCCAATGATTCTTGTTAATAGGATTCCAAGCTAGGTCAGCGTCACCTTTAATTGATTTAGTTATTAACTTGTTCTTTCCAATCTTATATCCTTTAGCACCACCATACCAAGCTCCTGGATTAGTATAAACTCCAATTTCAGACGGAATGCCAGTCTTATCTTCTAACCAATTACCCCAGCCCCCGGTAAGCTTATCCACAGTCATATTACCTAAAGCTCCTCCTACAACAGCGGCTGGAGTTGTTACTAATGCAGCACCAGCTGCTGAAGGAAGTATAGTTCTTTCTATTCCAACTAAAGGATTAGTCTCATTGGACATAGAAGCCCTGAATCTGGCTTTAGCTCCTTTAATAGGATGCCAATAGTCTCTATTTCTTTCAGCAGCTGACCTGGTATCATTAGAAGGTTCTCCACCTAAATCTACAATGGAATACTGTCTAGGTTTAGCTTTAATAGGTTCATGAATTTCTGGCCTAACTACTTTAGTATTATCGGACTCTATGGTGTTTCCTTGTTGTAGTTTAGGTATTACTTTCATTATTTATTCGATTTATCGTTATTGGTGAATCTCTTCCATATTCCTGTTACTGAATCTATGCCAAGCAATCCCATACAACACAACAGGACTGTGTCTATCATTAATGGGGCTTGAATCACGTTTATTGCACAGTATATTAACACTCCCAAGCAGACAAACCACCCTACTACTCCGCAGAGTCTCTTAGATGATATGCCAGAGTGGGATGTGAATACTTGCTTTAAGAATGTTACAAACTTCATTATATAATTACATTTATAGAAATATTAGCTGTGTCACCTCCTACATATGCCTGATTTATTGGTATTTCAGTAGCTACCCCAGATTGGCATACTGCGTTATTTGTTACACTATCTGCATCTACAGTCACCCTGTATGTACTGAAATATCCAGTGAACAATAATTTAGAGACATTAGTTGAATCAGTTGGTAAATTAAAGTGGAAGTTTCTGTCAAAGAAAGTTGTCCCTTGATAGTTTAGAGTTCCATACCCAGGAATTGTTACAAACCCATCTAGAACTCCATCTATGTAAACATCTGCTACAAAGTCATAGGATCTAGACATAAGCCCAGAGTTAGTTATTGAAACATGTATATTGAAGTCATACTGGAATGTTGGCAACTGTATATCCTCTTCCTTAACTAACTGATTATTAGCGTAATTATCGTTAGTTTCAAGTCCGAAGAACTCTACTCTATCTCTAGTGGCACACTTGGTTGGAGTATTTGTACTTCCACCAGCTAAATTAATTAAATATTGTTCTGTTGCAATTTTATTTGTCATTTTAAATACTTGCTATGTATTGTTTATACACATAACGGCAAGCATACCCTGTACTGGCAAATTCTGATTAGTTCCTATGATAAGTCTATCTGTTTCATAATTAGAATAGTAATTCATATTCTTTACATTATTTAATAGGAATGCTACGTAAGTATTACTTCCAATCACACTATTGCCAAACAAAGCTACATTTCTTATATCACCTGCTATAGGGTATACCACCATAGATGAAGCAGGAATATCTGGTATAGCCAATGTGCTTTGACCATACATACTTGTGATTGATATACTCATTGTAGTGTCTGTAGTAGTGTTATTAAAGAATATTAGAGTGTTGCCGCTTAGTGAACCGTTTAATAAATCTATAGCGTCAGCAATACCCCCCCCGACGGTAGGTTATCATTGAACTGTTGCTTAGTAATGCATCTATTGTTCGCAACTCCGTCTAAGCTCAAGCCTTCTGCTCTAGCTTCAGCTGCTGTTACTAATTCATTAGTACTTTCCATTATTCTTGATATTCTCTTAAATTACCAATTGTTACTTCAAATTCATCTGATTTCATGTAGGGTGATACATCTGCATCTTTAGCAGCTTCGTTCAAACAGAACATGTCTGAAGGAAACGATAGTGCCTTTACCCTTATTGCCTAAGTGTAGAAGCAATCCACTTTTGATTGGAGCCTTTGTTAAGGCTAAAGTGCTGTAAACCACCTGGACTCATACTTATGTATAATGTGAATACATTAGCTAGTGGAATTCCGACTATTGTCACACTAATACATGTTGGCGCACCACTAGATATTCCATAATACAGTAACTGAAATGGGACTGTGTCTATCATATTAGACTTCACAATCTCCATTACAGCACTGTTAACCTCTATACTACTACTTCTACTTGGATAAATCAAATCTTGTGTTGTTAAAACTAGGGTCTGAACCCCTCCCCCCCATAGACTTGAGTGCGTCATTCACTTGTTTAGTGGTAGGGCATTTGTTGTCTTTATTTTGAATTAAAGCCATGATTGTTATTATTTAATAATTCTACGTTTAATTTGCACACCTATTAGCATAGTATTACTTCTTTTGTTGTTAGCATTACTAGCGAAGGTATTATGCAGTTTAGCTCCCTTAGTTCTCATCTCCTGAATATCTGTACCTTTTAATTGCCTATTAGGGTCAATATAATAATTACCATTCGCATCTTTCATATTTACATTGGCTCCTCTAAATCCCCACGTGTCCGCATGTCTTTCATTAGGTTGGGAGCTGTACACTTGAGACTCTAATGGTGTAGAGGATTCATAATCCACTCTGTTATTAATACCAGGATTGGCCTTTAATATCTGCGGATTATTATCTCCAACCATGTGTCCAATACCTTCATGCCAAGACACATCGCTAAATCTTCCAGAGAATGGGAATGAAGGAGCATTGTATGTGTATTGCAATCCTGCTGGATATGCTGCTCCCTTATTTTGTCTCATAGCTACTTGGGCAGCTTGAGTCACATTACCAACCTTCCCTTTATATACATTTGGATTAGAATAGAACTTAGAAGGTTCTACATATTCTGCCCTGTTAATTTGGTCAGTAATGTTAGCAAGGTTAGATTCATTAACTTGAGATTGATACTTAGGCTGTTTAGCACGTTCTTTATACCATTCTATAGCAAAGTCTTTCATCCCTCTAGTTTGGGCTTGATATCTCTGGCAATTTATAATTCTCTTTAGGATTAGGTCTTGCTACAGCTCCCTGTTGTGCCCTAATAATCCCTCTTCCTTTAGTTGAGATTCTCATAATATCCATTTAAGCCAACCGTAGCTGAAAGTCTTCCTCTTATATTCTGGATGTTCAGCCGCGTATCTAGCTTCTCTTTCAAATGATATATTTCTATATGCTGTATGACCATTCTTATCAATGAATAGTCGTACAAACCACTCCAAAACATACCATAAATAGAAGAATACTATTCCCATTTCTAATATTTGTTTCGTGTGAGTCTTCTCATGTGTAACTGTAGCTTGACTCATTCTCTTTATATAATCCTCACTTCTAGTAAACATAATACCACAAATATTCATAAATGAATATCCTTTTACTGGAAGTAATGGGTTGATAAAGAATAGCAATCCTTTAGATTTGTCGTACTTAAATTTCATAGTTAGTGCTTCCATTTAGCGGCATTTCTAGCGAAATTAGCTCTCTTCTTCTGTAACGGAGTCGCATTAGGATTGTTAAGTACAGACCTAGCATGTTCTTGAACACTCTGTCCAGCTTTCTTAGCTGATGCCGTAAATTTGCCGCGATTCTTCTTCTTAATATGAATCTTGCTTCCATTTTTATCTTTCCTTACTAACTTACTACCACATCTAAACATGGGAACCTCTTCTAGGTCCGCATCATCGAGTAACTCTTTCAGAGCCTCATTAATTCTTGATAATTCCTCTGCGTTAAATTCCATAATTAAATTACATGTTAAATCACTTTTTTATTCACAAAGGTATTGCTAAATTTGCACATTATCAAACAAATCAGATGAATTAATGATTTAAGGTGTCAATGTAAATAAGTAATAAAGAAACTAAACTATTATTAATCTCTAACCTTTAAATCAGTAGATTAATGTTATTGGGCAAACTAAAAGAGGTGTACAGGTGGATTGACAGTTGGAGTTCTGGTGTTAAGACGATAGTCATTATAATGCTTGCATTCTTGATGGTAGAGCTTCATTTCTCTTCACACACTAAAGCTATTTTAGAAGATTATAGACAGGCGGCTGTTACGGAGAAGGTATTAGCTGAGAAATATACAGAGATGATTACTCCACAAGTTAACGGGTACATAGAGCATATTCTTATGGAAGATAAGGATGCGTCGAATGTCTTGTTATTGAATTACCATAATACCTTACAAAGTACACATGGTTTATCATATCGCTATTTAACAGCTCTTACAGAGAAGAGAAGAGGGTATGAAACTAAGGCAACTATTAAGATATGGAGAGAGTTGGAGTATATTAACTACAGTGATGAGCTTGAAAGGATTAATGACAATCAATTCATCAGAATGGATACTATTGAGAACTATCGTAGAACGTTCCCTAATTTAGTAGCTTTATTAGAGGACTCTGGAGCAAAATCTGCTGCGATGTACCCGATAGTAAGTATTGATGGACCAATAGGGTTAATAGTAATTATCTATCCTAACGACAAGGAATACTATTTAGGATACTACAATTCTGTTATTGCTCCATGCATTCAGCCTTTATCTACATTACTAGATTATAACTCAATTAGGAAGAAATTTAAAATGGATTATGAAAGTAGACAAGAGGAACAAGGAAATATGTTACAACGATTCTTCCCATATGTATTGGAGTGAAATAGACAATACTATATACACTTCAGTAACAACAATGATACATGAGTTCTGTCAAAAGTTCGACAGTGATTTCTGGTCGCAGTACAAAGCATTACAGAAGCTATTAAGTGCTGAACAGTTTGCCATGGAGAAGAAGAGACTATTAGAAACTAAACGTTTTGATAAGAAGTACTTCTTAGACATGTATGATTTAAATGAGACAGAGTTTAATTCTGCACAGCAGGATATACTGGATGAGTGGTCTAAAACCAATGCCGATTCCAAGGAAAGAGGTACAAAGATTCATAGTGATTTGGAGCATCAATATCTAGGTAAGAGTTCATGCCAAATGAGAAGTTACGGTTTAGGCGGAACTTTTGAAGTTAATACTAATGAATCTTTAGAGAAGAATAACTTAGACCTACTAAGCATAGAAAGAGGAGTCTTCCCTGAATATATGATATATAGGAGGTCGGATGACAATAAATTTAGGTTGGCAGGTCAAATTGACTTACTTATTAAGGACGGAAACGACATTTACATTGTTGATTACAAGACTAATAAAAGTATTGACGAGAAATCTTACTTTGATACCAGAACTAAGAAGAGTCAAATGATGAGGTATCCTATGAATAATTTAATGGATTGTAATAAGGTACATTATACCTTACAACTATCTACCTATGCATGGATGCTTCAGAAATTAAATCCTGATTTTGTTATTAAGAAGCTATTGCTTATACATTATGACCATAATGGTAACGTTACAGAACATGAGTTAGATTACCTTAAAGATGACGTAGAACGTATGTGTAAGCATTGGAAGAAACAGTGTATACTTGAGGAAATCAAGGAGAAGAGAAAGCCTATAGAGTTCTAATGAGCTAGTTCATAATCATAGAGTATCTTTCAAACTGGGATTTGAGATATTAAAAGTAAAGTATAATTAAAGCTCATTAGAAATCTATGGGAATTACTAATATTGTAAATGGACACTTAAATGAGTTACTAGGTAATAACGAAGAAATGGCTAGGGCTCGTATTAGAATATGTAAGAAGTGTCCTATTATGAAGGATTCATTTATAGGGTATGTATGCAGTAGTAAACTGTGGCTGAACCCTAAAACAGGAGATATATCAACAGAACGTAAAGATGGTTATAAACGTGGATGCGGGTGTAGACTTAATGCTAAAGTTAGAGATATTAAGTCTTCATGTCCAGCATGTAAATGGTAAATGATTTAAATTATGAGTAATAACGGAACAATGGATGTAATGTTTGGGGGTAAAGGATTAAGCTTTGCCGGTGCAGATGGATTTAAAGATTTAAAGAAAGAAGCTGCTGTGGAAGCACATAATAAAGCAGTAGATACTTACACTAAAGCACTTAATAAGAACATTAAAGATGAATTGGAGAAAGCAGAGGAAGTAACAGAGAAGATGAATAGTATGGAAATTATGCCTATTAATTCATACGTATTGGTTAGACCTTATGCTAAGAATCCGTATCAAAAGATAGAAGTGACTAAAGGCGGACTTATTATACCAGAATATGACGGAGCATTTAAGAATCCAGACACCGGAGAGAAAGATACAGAGTATCAACTTTCAGTTGTAGCTAATGTTATAGAAGTAAGTCCTTTGTGTAAGTTTATTAAACCGGGAGACGATATATATTATAGGCGTTCTTCTGGAGTACCTGTTCCGTTCTTCAGACAAGGATTTGAAGTTGTAGCTGAACAGCAAGTGCAGGTGGTTATTAATGAAGGTTTAAAAGAACGATTTAAAAGTATAGAATAATGGAAGAGAAAGTGTTTTATCAACCAGGAGATGTAGTAACATTAAGACAAGACATCCCATATAAACCTCAGATGATTGTAGTTAAGAAAGAGACGATGACGTTTAGACCATCTAAGGATGAGAAGAAAGATGAATATTTCAAGGGTATTAGATGTAGATGGTTCTCTACAAGAGGAGAGCTACAAGAAGCTATCTTTAATACTAAAGACTTAATTAAACTATAATGGCAACTAAGTTTCAACAAGGTGGGCAGGACGACCAAGAGTTGTTCTCTGCCTACCTTATTAAGTTATTTAAGCCTAAGTCTCAGCAGGAGTTTGAGGATACTATATCCAAACTCTCAGAGAGGGAAATTAATGAAATCTATAAACAATACAAGAGTATGGAGAATAATCAAACTATCATGGCTAAGATGGGAGCCAAAATTAACTACATTAGCAGATTGCAAGGTAAGTGTCCAGAAGGTTATGAGGTGGAGAGATTCATGGCTGGAGGATGTGTTAAATGTAGAAGGAAAGCAATGGCTGAAGGCAGTAAAGCTATGGACGTATTCAAAGATAAATGTGGAGGTAAAGCCAAGAGACGCATTAAGAAGAGCGAGAATGGTGATAAAATAGCAGTTAATAAGACTGATACTGTACACACCAGTAAGGGAGTATATAATGTTAGTAATAAGAAGCTCCCTTATAAGAAGATGTCCAAAGCAGATTACAAAGGACTACCTTTAAAAGACAAAATGAAAGTTGATATGAAAGACCAGGCCAACGGCAGAGGTGCTAGCGGAGCAGGTGCAACTAGAGGTAGTAATATAGGTAAAAAGTTAAGCGGTGGCACTATTACTTCGTTCAAGTGCGGAGGAATGACTAAGAAGAGAATTAAGAAGAATATGGGTGGAACTGTTAGCAATAAATGGAGTATTCCTAGTAAAGCTAGCGGTGATGCTATTAAACACATTAAAGGCGGACCAGGCTCGGCAGATAGCACTAGAGAAATGAAATTTAATGGGTTTCAGAGGAAAGCACTAGCTGGTAAGCCTTATAAAAGCAAATAAATATGAAAGTATTCCTATTTGATAATGGTACTAATTCGGTGATTGTGAATGAGCCAGAGGTTCTTCTTATTAAGGAGTTCGCAGCTCTATGGACTAATGAAAGGAATAAGACCAAAGAAGACCCTACGGGAGTTTGCAAATCAAGAGCTTATAGAGAGCTTGTTTACATATGGCTAATGTTAGATTGGGCATCTCCATACTCTGATTATACAGAACAGGAAAGGCATCAAGCATGTCTTCAGGATGCTAATTTAAGTGAAGAGGAATGGGCAGACCCAATCTTCAGAGCCGCATGTAGGAAGTACAGAGATATTCAAAACGAATCTAGAGCACTTAAACTCATTAAGTCTGCTCAAAGTGTAGTCGATAGAATTACTGATTACTTTGACACCATAGATTTATCTGAAAGAGACCCAGTTAATAATAAACCTGTTTGGAAAGTGGCTGATGTAATGAAAGAAATGCAGTCAGTTTCTAAGGTTATAGAAGAACTTAAAACTCTTGAGTATATGTACAAGAAAGAGCAAGAGGAAGAGACTGGAGTTAGAGGTGAAAGTGAAATAGGTTTTAACGACAGATAATTATGGCTGGACGTGGTAGACCTAAGAAGAAAGTCGAAGTTCCAGAAACAGTTCAAGAGTTAATACAAAGAGTAGAACCAGAATTGATAGAGGCTATTCCATACGTAGACCCTATTATAGAAGATAAATCAGTTAGTACGTCTAACATTGTATGGGATGTAACATTAGATACTGAGATTAAGCATTTCGACCCTACTCTATCTTATGAGCTGACTGGATATCGACCAGTGGATGAAGAAAGAGGATTAGATTTTAATCCAGAGTGGTTCACTGAAGCTAGACAGATTAAATTAAGAGACGGTAAATACTGTGCCTATCCTAAAGGAACTAAGAAGTATAATGACTTCTGGACTGAAGAACATAGAAGATGTAATCAAGGATATGAATCACATGGGTATAGAATCACAGGTGATAATTACTTCTTCCTTAATTATTATAGACTAAAGAACACCGATGTGTCTCAAGCTGGTACCGGTCGTGAAACTACATTCCCTTCATTCTTTAGTAAGCAGTATGAGTACTTCCATTACATAGAAATGTGTGAGAAGTTGAAGAAGGATGTGTGCGCCCTTAAAGCTCGTGGAGTCGGTTGACACAATAAACTAAAGCCGACTATAAATTCCGCAAAATCGGTGAAGACTAACGTGATTAATCACTTATTAAATTTAATATTATGACTAAGAAGGAACAATTAAAATTTATTGAGGATAACTATCCCTTATACAACAATCATATATCTAACAGAAGAATAAGACATACATTCTTCGATACAATCGAAACTGAACTACAAGCTTATTTGCTTGGATTTTATGCCGCTGATGGCAGTATTGATGAGAAACGCAAAACCTTAAGAGTTCATTTGCAGTCTGGAGATTCTGAAATAGTGTACTTATTTAAAGATAGTATAAGTCCAGACGCTAGAACGTTTACCGTAGCACCACATATTGTAACTGGAAGAAACGGTATGAAAGTAAATGCCCATGCATCATTTGGAGTTGACATTACTAGTTCCAAATTATGTAATGCCTTAGTAGACTTAGGGATAGGATATAATAAAAGCGTAGCAGAACTCAAAATTCCAAGCATTCCTGAGGACCTTGTGAAACATTTCATCAGAGGTTATTTTGATGGAGATGGGTGTATTACTGGATGGTTAGCTACAGAGAAGGGTAAAGCTGACAGAGTTAGATATAAGTTTGATATATGTAGTAAAACAATTACTATGTTGTCTGATATACAGAAGGTTCTTTCTAAGAATGATATTAATGTAAATATTAATTATCTTAAACGTGATGATATGTATAGGATATCTACTTCATCTAAAAGCGAAGTGAGTAAACTATATCATTATCTATATGATGATGCTAATTTCTATTTATCAAGAAAGTTTAATAAGTTTAGTTACTATGTTAATACCGAGGTAAGTCAGCTCATCGCTGACCACCGTAACGCGCAGGAGGTGAACGTTAATGAGAGTAATAATCCTCCCACGAGTGCGGAACATTCTGTAAAAGAATGAATATGTGCGCTGACCTTATAGGAAACTATAAGAAGTATAGGATAAAAAGCCTATACGGTAACAAAGTGTTTAGTGAAATTGCAGCATCTTTAGGAGTTAGGTTATATACAACTGTTAGAGGTTCGCATACAGTATATGTAGCATTTACCGAGAAATTCGTTAGTGACGTGCTTCGTAAATGCTGGGAACAGCTTGAATATTTAAATGCTGATACAGAAGGCGGCATGAGACATCTAAGACAGAAGTATAATTCTGATATGCATAAGAGAGCTTCTCTTCTTACTAAAGACAGAGAAGAATTTGGATTCATGTCAGACATTATTGGCTTCGTAGTAGATGTTCCTCGTAAACTCCGTGGAGACCGTGTGGATAGATTGTTCTTTGAAGAATCTGGTTCTAACCCAATCCTAGTAAAGACTTACTTACAGAGTACAGCTCTTGTAGAAATTCTAGGTAATAAGTTTGGAACTAGATTTGTGTGGGGAACAGGTGGAGACCAGGGACCTGCACTTGACGGACTTAGTAAGATGTTTTATAATCCAGCTGGATATAATTTCTTACCTTATAAACATAACCATACTAAAGACGGGTCTTATGCTTTTACCTCATTCTTCATACCTGCCTATACATTCGTAGCAGCAAATGGATATGTAGACGATAGAGGAGTTACTAATACTGCGAAGGCTAAGAAGTTCTATTTAGACCAAAGAGAAGCTCTACTAGCTAACCCGAAGGAGCATTTAATTGCATGTGCAGAGTTCTGTTTTACTCCTGATGATGCTTTGGCTCTAGAAGGAGATAGCCAGTTTAATACTGTATTGTTAAGTGAGCAACTTGCTAATATTAAATTACATAAACTGGGACCACATATTGATGTAGGCCAGTTAGAGTATAATTTTACTAACAACCAGCACACAGAAGAAGCAATTGATAGTGTAAGATTTGTTAGTAATCCTAAAGGTAAGGTTAAGATACTGGAACATCCGATTAAAGGAGAGCATGGAGCTGTGCCTAGAAATCTATACGTTGCTGGTATTGACGGTATTGATATGGGTGGTGAGGACACTTCTGATAAAACTCAAGACCCTTCTGATTTCTGTGTAGTGGTTAAGAAGAGAGCTTATGGGTTAGATGAACCTAAAATAGTGTGCTATTATAGGGACAGACCTAAGACCTTACGTGAAGCGCATATGACATGTCTTAAGATATTGCAGTATTACGATTGTCAGGCGGTTCTTGAATCTACTAGAATGTCTACTCTACAATTCTTTAGAGAGAAACATAAAGAGAATAGACATTTGATGAGAAGACCTAGAGCCACTCAATCTAATATACAAGGAGGTCGTGGTAAGCAATTCGGAGCTCCTGCTACTGAAGTAGTAATTAGACATCAACTAGATTTAATAGCTCAACATATAGAGGATTATTGTCATAATATATGGTTTGAAGAAATCCTAGAAGAAGCAATTAAATACAGTTATGAGAATAAACGTAAGTTTGATATTATAGCTGCGTGGGGTATGTGCGAACTAGGAGACGAGGAATTAATGGGGGTAGTTCCTAAAGAAATGGACAGTCCTAATAACAAACTAAGACCTTTCGGTTATTGGGTTGATGAAAGAGGAATTAGACACAAAGGAGTTATTCCAGAGAAGCAACAGATAGTACCTAAGTTTAATTTATGGCCTACACAATACGATGACCCTACAAGAATTAGAAGTAGCAATCAGAGATTTATTCAAACAGATTTATCATAAAGAATATGTGGCTAAATTAAAGCTAGAAGAGCTACAAACTGCCGAGGGGACACATAGAGGTTATAAGTTAACACTTGGCATGAATAATATAGACAAGCCACTTATTATATCGTTTGATGGTGGTGAAGTAGCGTATCTTAAATTTCTTAGACAGGAATTAAGAGATAGAAGATTAGGCGACACACATTATTTCCTAGGATATAAACAATATAACGGATTAGAGAGTTGTAATGAGTGCACAGAACAGGAGTGATGAGTACTTAATGGAGCATATTGATAAGGCAGTATCAGAATTAGTATTTCCTAAGTACAAATTACAGAAAGCATATAATTATTATAATGGATATAGAGATGCCGAACAATATAGGTATCTAGAAGAGAATTTCGGAATAGGCAATCCTACTTCTATAGAATTTACTCCTCTTATCAGGAAGCATGTTGATGCTTTACTTGGAGAATACCTAGGTACTCCATTACTGCCTAAAGTGTCATGCAAGGATAAAGAAACTATATCTAAGATATCTAGAGATAAGGAATTACAAATTAATAAGGAAGTATATCAATACTTACAACAACACCTTAATAATCAGATATTAGCATTCTTAGGAGGACAAGAAGTAACTGATAAAGCCGTAGAAGCCCAACTTAACAAGTTAGTAGAAGAGATTAATAACAGCTTTGTTAGTGAATATGAAATAGCTGCACAGAATGTTGTGGAATATATAATTCAATCTAGAGATATTAACTTACTTACTAAATTGAAGAACCTGTTACTTGACTTACTAGTAACTGGCATGAGCTTTTACCAGGTTCATCCTAGTAGGAAGAGAACTAATATAGAAATAGAGGTATTAGACCCACGTAATGTATTCGTTGATAGAAATCCAGAATCTGTATATGTCAGAGATAGCTACAGAGTAGTTATTAGACGTTGGTTAACTAAGCAACAAATCCTTAATAAATATGGTCCTCAATTAGATACAAGTAGCATCAATGAATTAGAGGAGATGTTTGAGGGATATTACGATAGTAGTTATATATATGTACGTTCCATGAGCAATCAGGCTACTGGAGCTCCTATTACAGACGGACTTGAAGCAGGTAAAGAGGTAATACCTGGATTCCCTACCGACTACTATGAGACTTATAACTATAAGTTAATACCTGTGTTTGAAGTTGAGTGGATTGATGTTGATAAAGAAGGAGAAGATTATGTAGAGAATAGATATGAAGGAGTTAAAATAGGAGAATCTATTTACATTCTTACTGGTAAATCTCCTGATGTAGTTAGAACTAAAGATAATCCTACACACTGTGGATTGTCAGTTAATGGTTTGTTCTTTGTAAACAGAAGTAACGAACCATATTCACTTGTGCTTGCATGTTCACATCTTCAAGACAAGTATGATTTGATTACTTTCTTTAGGGACAATGTAATTGCTAATAGTGGTACTAGTGGAGACTGGATTGACTTTAGTATGCTACCTATGGCTCTTGGTGATGATTTGACTGAAAGATTGCAGAAATTCATTGCCTATAAGAAGACTGGTGTGGCTCCTATTGATACTTCACAAGAAGGTAGGGCATTTAACAACAATACTTCTTTTGCTGGATTCGATGACTTATTAAAAGCTGATACTATTCAGGCATTTAATATGGCGTTGCAGATGTTAGAAGAGCAGACATCATCTATTACTGGAGTGTTTAGAGAGAGATTAAATGGAATAGAAACCAGGGATGCTGTTAGTAATGTTAAGGCAGGTATGAGAAATTCTTATATCATTACTAAATCTTACTATCAGCAAATGGATACTTTGGCAGAGGATATTCTGATTGATTCTCTTAATTGTGCTAAGAAGGTATGGAAACATAAACCACTTACTGGAACTTTAGTGCTAGGTGACAAACTACAGAAAGTATTTACTGCTCTCCCTGAACATTTTACTTTTACTGACTATGATATTCATGTAATAGCTAGTAGTAGAATTATGGAGGAAATGCAGAACATGCAACAATTAATGATTGAGTTCATCAAGAGTGGTCAACTAGACCCAGACATAGCTATGGAGTGCATGACTGCCAGAAGTATGACTGAACTTAAATCTAAATTGTCTAAAGCATTTCAAAAGAGAAGAGAAGAAACTCAGAACACTGCGCAGATGCAACAACAGAACGAAGAGCTACAGAAGCAACTTCAAAAGGCGGAACAAGAGAAAGAGCAGCTTAATAATAAGATTGCATCTCTTAATGAAGCTAAGATTGCTATTGAAAGACAAAAGGTTGAATATGACTATGAGATTGGAATTATTAAGGCTAATGCTGATAGAGATTATAAGCAGAGTACTTCTGACAATGACACCAAAAGAACAGATATTGAGATAGCCCAATTGTACGATGGGAATCAGCAGAATAACGAAGTGAAGAACGTATAATGGAATTAAAAATTAAAGTTTGCACTAACGATAGCTGTAAGGTAATCATACTTGACGATACTGGTACAGGAGAGAATGGCTACTTGCCTGAATCTTCTTCAGTCATCGTCAAGAACAGATTCAAGTACTCTGACACTGTATCTATTGATGTCTTACAACATAATAAGGCAGATGGGCCTGAAATACAACTTCCTGTTTACACTTTACATGATGACGGTAATAAGTCAGTAACTATGCCAGTAGGGTTTGATGGGTGGTTTAATGTATATCATATAGTTCTGCCGACTAAAGATTGGTTTGATAGAGAGATGGGCAAAACGGCTGGTTCAGCTGTAACTATGTATGCCACTGTGTACTATTCGGACGGCATCTACATCTATAAGTATTTTAATGGCATATCTACGACCGTAACTGTAGATGAGATAGTAGAGAGGAACATAGAAGATACTACAATTTCTAGGACATATAATAATTACGTGTCTATTTGTTTTCTTAAGAAATGTTATATATCTTTGTGCCAGCAAATATTTAATAGCAGAGGTTTCAGTAAATGTTGGAGTAAGAATGCTGTAGCGGCCGAATTATCCTACAAGAGAGATTTAGTCTGGATGGCTATTAATGTAATCAAATATATGGTTCAATCTAATCAGTTAGCTGAAGCTGAACGAATCATAGAACAAATAGGAGGTTGTAATGGCTTGTGTAAATCAGAATACAGCAAATGGCCAGAGCAAGGCTGTGGATGCTCTCAAAGATAAGGTGATTTGTGAATACAAAGAACTGCTTAAGTATTTAGAACGGGGGCATAGATATGACTACCAACTAATTCTCGAAGAGATAAGTCTCATCGAATTGCTAGAAGAGAATGAAGTTAATAGGTCTGAATTTGTAGAACAATTTTATCTTAATAATAAATGGCAGATAACTCTATTTTAACACCAGGTGGTTCTGGAAATGAATGTATCAATCCTGTTAACGAACAAATTGATACTTCACAATTTCTGAAAGTAGATTACCGCTTAGGGGAGTTTGAGAGTGAGTCAGATAAACAAATCGCTAGAATTAATCTTGGAGCTGCTGGCATTAATGATGTCTATGATAAGACTTCAGCAGATTTAAAGACATTAGAGGCAGTTAAGACCTCAATGGATACTCACCTAGCTACTGAAGACCCACATAATATAATTCCTACTATAGAAAGTAAACTGGAGGGTTTTGTTAAAGAGGATGGAACCACACCATTCTTAGCACCTCAAACAGGTGTTGACCCGTTGACAGACTTTCATTTAACAACCAAGAGATTCGTGACTGCTTTAATGGACAGTCATTTAGCTAAAACAGACCCACATAATATAATTCCTCTTGTAGAGGAAATACTTAAAGTATATGTAACTACTGACCAGATTTATAGGAAAGTAGAGCTATATACTAGAGAACAAGTTGATGACTTAATCAAGAATTTCGTTAGACGTGATGGAACTACTGCATTTCTAAAACCACAGTTAGGAGTTACTCCAATAGCTGACGGACATCTATCTACTAAGAAATATGTAGATGATGTAATGTTCAAACACTTAGTTGATGCAGACCCTCACGGATTTGTGACGTTACTTAATCAGAGACTAAACAACTATTTCAGGAAGACTGAAACTTACTCTAGAGCAGAGACTTATTCAAGAGCTCAAATTGATGCAATTATTAATCAACTAGTAATTGACGCTGCTAGAGGAGCTATCGAGGAACATATTAATCAGTATGACCCTCATGGAACTCTTAAAGAAATCTATAGTAAGCATTATGTACCTCGTGATGGTTCAGTTCCGTTTACTGCCCCACAGAAGGGAGTAGATGCTGTAGAAGATGACGAATTAGTAACTAAGAGACAGCTGGATGCTTCTATTGTAGAAGAGCCTGTTTGGATTACTAGTGGACCAGTTCAGACTACAGTAGGCTTCGTTGAAGATGAAACTGACCCAGGAGAGAAATTGAATCTTCAAGAGGTTATGGATGCAATCTTCTACGGTAAATCTGTAGATGTTAAAGCTCCTGCGTATGCTTTACTAGGTTCTATAGTAGACGTTGAACTATTCGTTAGAGGTTCTACTGGAGTGATATCTTATGCTGAATTATGGCAGAACGATGAGCTTATTGGAACATATACTAAGGACGATTTCGAATTAGGACAGTTGACTGTAAAGAGTTTACCTATTAACGAAGAAACTACTTTTACGTTTAAAGTATTCTATCCTAATGGTACATATCTGGAAGCTAGTTGTACTACTAAAGTAGCATATGATATATTTGTAGGAATCTTACCTAAATGGTATGCAGCCTCTAATGTTAATTATGATTACTTACTTCAGCTAGTTCAATCAGACCCAGAGAACAATAGCATTGACAGTTCTGGTGATTTAGTATCAGAAATCAAACACAAATATAATTTCTCAAGTCCTAGAGAGCTTAAGCAAATATTTGTAGCAATGCCTAAGGAATATCCAGACTTAGTTCAAATGACAACGCCTTCTCAACAGTTTGGTCTTGAATCGTTTGACATTATTAGCGATATCCCATTTGAAATTCCTGGATTGTCAAATAGTAAAATATATAAGATATATGTATTCAAGGAGTCTCTAGTAACTCTCAACTTGGAGGTAACATTTAAGTTTGACCCAGCTAACATTTAATAAGTATGAGAGCATATAGTGAAATTATAGCAAGTTTTAGAAGAGGTGGTCCGTTCCCTATAGAAGCTGACTATATCTTCGAAACTGAAGCGAAACTGAAAGAATTTTATTCATCTCCTGAAGAGAATGCTATTTTACACAAGGGATTGTTAAAGGTAGTTGAAAATGACGGAGATGGTAATCAAGCACTATATTGGGTCACTAGAAAGGAGACTAACGATGAGTTAGAGTTTACTAAACTTATTACTTCTAAGAGTGATGAAACTATAGCTGACTTGATAACTAGATTAGAGCAGGAAATTAAAGATAGAAAGACAGCAGACGATGCTATCTGGGGAAGTGTTGACCATACTAGTGTACCAGAGGACTTAAACAGTCTGAAGGACATTGCAGAGGAAATTACTAAAATTAGAGAGCATCTAGGTAATCTAGACAGCACTGATGAGGAATTACAGAGTAATATTGACAAGGTGCAAGCCGAACTCGATAAGACACAAGAAGGAGTAGGTTTGGGAGAAGACGGAGCTTATGTTCCTGATACTGAAACTACTTACCTTAAAGACTCTACATCTGTAATGGATTCTCTGCGCAAGCTAGACGAATTAGTGAATCATGCTATTCACTTTAACTGGGTCACACTAGAGGATACTCCAAGCATTGAATTAGATATTGATAGACAGATTACTGGAACTACAATATCTGGTAATGTTAAGGTATCTACTGATAGTGGTAACGGAATTACCATAAAGAATGACGGTCTATTCTATAAACTAACTACTGAATATTTAGACGGACTCTTAACTATTAAGGTTAACGATAATGTTATAGGGCAACATCAAATTGGTTTGTCAGCTATCGTAGAGGATGCTAAGTATGACCCAGATACGGAAGAGCTAGTTATAGTATTTAAACTTCTAACTGGTGATAAGCAAGTAGTTAGGATTCCAGTTGGAACTCTTATTAGAGAATGGGAAGTTGATAACTCTATTCCTGATAAGGTAGTAGAATTGGAGAAAGTGTTATCATTAGGAACTGGCGCTGATAAGCTTTCTGCTGACGTTAGGTTACATATAGCTAAAGATAACATCTTAGTAAAAGAAGGAAATGCTCTGTATGTTAAAGGTACTTCCGATAACATTACACATGATTCTAAAGCCTTGGATGTTGTTATTAGTGAATTACAAAGTGATATTGATAGCCACCTTAAAGATTTCAACAATCCACATAGAGTCACTCCAGCACAGATTGGAGCCATTTCTTTGCCCGAAGTTGAAATTCTACTAAAGTCTAAAGCAGATTTAGTAAGCGGAAAGGTTCCTAAAGAACAACTTCCAGATGATATAGGTGGTGAAGTAACTTGGATTGACGTAAAAGGTGATGAAGAAACAGTATCCTAATAGGCCCGCTAATATGAGCCAGTTGGACTATTTGTGGACAACATATGGCCCATATACGGTGTCGGACTCAATAGACGTTGAAGACTCTATTCCTTCTTCTAAAGCTATCAAAGATGCTATTGCTACTCAGGTAACTGGTATAGTAGAACTCGATACTCAAGAAGAAGGTAATAAGGTTAGAGTTATAGGTAAAGGAGGAAGTGGTGAGGAAATATCATCAATCCTTCTTGATAAAGATACTAAGATAGTTTCGTTTGAAAGACATCTTATAACACAAGAGGATATAGATAACGGATTCGGTAATGCACTGAATGAGGAATGGCTGATACTTACTGCTTCTAATGGAGATAGATTTGAAGTGTCTCTGGAAGACTTTGTAGTTAAAGGACAAATAACTAATACTATTATTACCCAGACTAAGAATGGTAATATTGCATCAGAGTTAAGGATTAATAATCCAATTACTAATAGGTCTGTAGATTTATTAACTTCAAACTTTGGAGTTAGGGCAGACTTAGTAGTTGATACTGATGCTGATTCTAACATAGTTATTACTAAGGGTGATAAAGGAGTTGTTTGTAAATTTAGTTGGGAAGGTACAGAATACCCAGTAAGAATTAAAGCCGTAGATACTTACGATGAGTATTTACTACAGACTTTGAAACCTAATACCATTTACTTCATAAAGGACATTAAGTCTATTTACCTTAATGGAGTTAAATATGCCTCTGAAGGTGGTGGAGGTTTAGACCCTGACTTATATTATACTAAATCAGAAACTGACGCTCTTATATCTAATATCGAAAGTGATTTAGACAATAAAGTTAGTTTGGTTGATGGTAATATAGTATTAGAGGAAGGTCAAGGAATTGTGGTTAATCGTAGAGACGGTGTTCAGAATTTAATATCATCTGACAATTCCGGAGGGTTTAAACTTGGTAATGTTAATTCTTATCTGGAGATATATACTAACACAAGACCAGCTGTTGTAGTAGGGGAAGACACTGATTCACTTGCATTAATGTCAGACTTGACTTCTTATACTTGGAATGAAGTAACTACTGCTAAAGCTACCAGACTCGCTGATTTACCAGAGAGTTATCCAGTAGGAACTTTAACAGTTAAGCATTCTGAAGGAGAGGTTAGTTACGACGGTTCCGAAGATGTATCTATTGACTTAACACATATACAACAATCAATTAATACATTGAAAGATACTATGGAGTACTTACTATCTACTAAACAAGATAAGCTTGTTAGTGGAGTTAACATTAAGAAGATTAATGGTAAGTCAGTACTCGGTAATGGAGATATACTTATATCTTCTGATTCTACAGCTATTAGATATAAGGGGTCTGTAGCTACTCGTATGTATTTACCTTCTGCTCCAGAAGTAGGTGATATTTACAACGTTATTAATGACGGTGCTAACTATGCTTGGAATGGAGAAACTTGGGAAACATATGGAACTATAACTCCAACTGGAGTAGATTTGTATAAGAATGCCAGTGGTGAGATAACTGGCGGGGAGGTAAGATTCAGTGATAATACTGTGCTCCCTATTAACATATTTATTAAACAACATCATTAAATTTTATGGCACAATTAAAATTTTACAGAGGGTTAAAAGCCAATTACGTAGCTGAAACTACTCACAAGGATGGGATTTACTTTGCTACAGACACCAATGAAATCCTTATGAATGGTAAGGCTTACACAGGAGCTCTAGCTGCTGGTAAAGTCGTTACTAATGTAGCTTTGTCTTCTGATAAAAGCAAACTGGTCATTACTTACTCTGATACCACTACAACAGAGATTGAAGTAGGTAGCGGTAAGTATACATCAGCTATTGAAGACAAAGATTTAGCTATGCCTAATGCTGTCGGTGGTATCGCTAAAGGAACTAAGGTAAGTGCTCTGGAAGGACAGACGTATGATTATATGTGGGATGAACTGCTGTTCCCTACTATTAATCCTACATTTACTGCTCCTACTGCAAGCATCTCATTTAAGAGTTATTCAACTCCTCGAGAAGTTGGAACTACTGCACCTACTGCTGCTGACTTCAACACTAGTCTTAATAAGGGAGCTATTACCTTAAATGGAATAAAACAAGCAGACAGGTCTGGTAACTTAGATGCAGATAATTCATTTATCTTCGTAAATGGACAAGAGTCTAACACAACTCTGCCTACTACTGTAACGCTTGGTAATACTACTTATACTTATAAGGCAGCTTATTTGCTAGGACCTCAACCTAAAGATAACAAAGGAAACAATTATAGCACTCCACTTGCAGCTGGTTCGGTTAACTCTTCAGCTATCACACTTAATGGTACATATCCTTGGTATGCATCTACAAGTACAGCTTCTTCTGGTACGCCTGTGGTTAAACAAGCTCTTATTGCTTGGAATACTTCTACTGGAGCTATGACTACTCCTAGATTTGCATTACAACCTTCTGGTACTCTTCCACAGGTATTCAAGCTGCCAAGAGCTGTCACTCAACTTCAAATGTTGAACACAGTATCAGGTAACATGGAAGTTATAGGACTTAGTGACTGGACTAAGACAGAAGAAGAGATTACTATTGGAACCACACCTGTAACTTATTCAGTTTACACTTACAATGGTTCTACTAGAGGTTCAGTAACTTTAATCGCTAAATTCTAATTTGACATATGGCAAGAAATAAAGGTACATTCCAATTTGCAGCCAACTTTGAGGTTAAACTTCAAGGTGCTTTAGACCCAAGAGTCTTAGTAGATAATAAGTCTGAACTTATTAATAAAGAGACTTGGCCGTATGATGGCGATACTATCTACGTATATAATGGATTGTTAGTAGCCGTTGCTGCTGATAAGGCAATTTATATGCTAGTTGATAAAGATAAAATTCTGGAAGCAGATTACTCCGGATGGAAACAAATGGACGTTGCTGCTGCACAGACAGTAGAGATTATTAACAACTTAAGTTCTTCTTCTACCACTGCTGCATTGTCAGCTAATCAAGGTAGAGTATTAGGACAGAGAGTTACTACCCTTGAGGGCAAAATTTCTTCTGTATATTCATACAAAGGCTCCAAAGCTACTTATGCAAAACTTCCTAGTGATGCAGCAGCAGGTGATGTATGGAATGTAGAGGAAGCTCATGACAATCATCCAGCTGGTACTAACTGGGCATGGACTGGTACAGCATGGGATGCTCTGGGTGGAGCTATTGACCTGTCTGCATACTACAATAAGACTCAAGCAGATGCTGCAATTGCAGCTGCTGTTGATGCAGAGAAGACTTTAAGAGAAGCAGCTGATAATAAACTAGACGGTAAAATTACTACTAATACTCAAGCTATTGCTAAGATTAATGGTAGTGCTGAAGGTTCTCTAGCTAATACTCTGAAACAGGCTAAAGATTATGCAGATACTAAAGTTAGTGATGTTAGTAATTTAGTAGCTAATAAAGTTGATAAGGTAAAAGGTAGTACTCTGATTCCAGAAACTAAACTTGCACTTATTGACACTAACGCTTCAGATATTGATGCTCTAGAAGTTAGAGTTGCTGCTAACGAGGCTAAACTTGTTGGAATCACCACTACTGTAGTTTCGACAATTAATACAGCTATCGACGCAGCTATGGCTTGGCACGAAGTAACTGAATAAAACACATAATATATTAAAATGGAGAAAATGTTTGTACACGTAGCGAAGAAGTCCACATTTACCAGTGAACTACAAGAACAATACACCAATAGTATTGTTTTCATTAAAGATTCACAGGAGATTTATACTCATGGAACGTTCTACGCTATTCCTGATTCTTACAAAGGCAAAATTACTTCATTGGAGAGTGCTGTGGCAGCTTTACAGGCTGCCAAGGCCTTTTCTAAAGTTTCTGACGGTACTAATGTTGCAGAGTCTCCTTCTCATGACGGAACTCTTAAATTCAACAAAGGCTCTAATGTAAATATCACTGTCGGAACAGATGGAGTAACAATTAGCGCTACAGATACTAAATACACACAAGGTTCTGGTATCTCTATTAAAGGTACTACAATTAATCACTCTAATTCAGTAACTGCTGGCACAGCTAAAGGTGATAATAGTAAGACATTAGCATTTGGTGAAACGTTTACTATTCCTAGCATTACTTATGATGCACAAGGACACGTTACAGCTAAAGGAACCACTACAATGACTATGCCAGCTGCTCCTTCATTTACTAACTGGCAAGCTAAGAATGTTGTTGGCGCTTCTGCTACAGCTACAGCTAATGCAGCAACTACTAATGCTACTACATTCTTGAACTTAATTGAGAATGGTGCAGTAAGAAGCTCACATCAAATTACTGGTACTGGTAAAGTAACAGTTACAGCTGATGCTACTGGTAAAGTAACAATTAATGGTGCTGCAACCACGGCTGCTTCTGGTTCTGCTAATGGTACTATTGCAATTGACGGAACTAATGTTGCTGTTAAAGGATTAGGTTCTGCTGCATATACAGCATCATCTGCATATGCAACTGCTGCTCAAGGTACTAAGGCTGATAATGCTGTTCCAAATACTAGAACTGTAAACGGACATGCACTTAGTGCTAATGTTACTGTTACTAAAGCTGATGTAGGCTTAGGTAACGTAACAAATGAATCTAAGGCTACAATGTTTACAAGCCCAGCGTTTACTGGAACTCCTACAGCTCCTACTGCTGCTGGTGGAACTAATACTACTCAAATTGCAACTACTGCATTTGTAATTAACGAGATTGGAAGTAAGATTTCTGCTGCTCAAGCACTTAGATTCAAAGGAACTATTGGCACAGACGGTGATGTAACTGAACTTCCAGCTAATCACACAGTTGGAGATACTTACGTAGTTAAGGCTGCTGGTAACTTTGCGGGCGAAGGCTGTGAAGCAGGTGACATGATTATCTGTGTTAAATCTGGAACGACTGCTGCAAATGGTGACTGGTCAGTTATTCAGAGAAACTTAGACGGTGCTGTTACTGGCAAATCCCTAACTGCTAACACAGTAATTTTAGGTAACGGTGGGTCTACTGTTAAAGCTCTAGCTAACGGTACTACTGGATATGTACTGAAAGCTACTGCTAGTGGTCCTGCATGGCAAGCAGAGAAGGACACAGTTTATACTCACCCTGCTGGAGGTGCTCCTAGTAAAACTTCTGGATTCTATAAATTCAGCACAGATTCTACTAGCCACGTTGCTTCAGTAACCGCTGTTACTAAGGCTGATATTACAGCTTTGGGTATTCCAGGAGCTGATACTAATACTACTTATACGTTCGTTGGAGGAAACGGCTCATTCGACGTAACTCCTTCTGGAGGTTCTAAACAAACAGTTAGTATTGGTAAACCTGCTACTGCTGGTGCGGCTGATACTGCTGCTAAGTGGGCTGCTGCTCGTACTATCACAGTTAGTGGTGGTGTAACTGGAATGGTTTCTTTAGATGGTTCTGCTAACGTTACACTAGCTACTACTCTAGCCAATCTGGCTTCTAATAAGGTAACTGCAATGACTGGTTATACCAAACCGTCAGATACAGGTGCAATTGCTGCTGGTGATTCACTTAATGCCGCTATTGGTAAACTAGAAGCTGCATGGGATTGGGTTGAACTATAATATATGTACAAGAAGGAGGGAGTAGCATCCCTCCTTTATTTTATAATGATTAAAATTTAAGTGATATGGCAATTAATAAGAAATTAATTCACTTTAATAAGAAAACTACTTTTAACTCACAGAAGTTATCAGCCAATGCTTCTAATACTCAATATCAGGTAGGAGGTACTGGAACTGTTCAGACTGGAGCTCCTGACATTAACTATCAATCTATAGTTTATATTAAAGATTCTAAAGAAATTTGGACACACGGACAGTTCTATGCTACCGCTGTAACATGGAGTACCATTACAGGCAAACCTAGCTTTGCTACTGTAGCTACTTCAGGTAATTATAATGACTTGAGTAACAAGCCTACAATTCCTACTAAGTTACCTACTCCAAACGTATTAACCTTTACTGGTGCAGTAACAGGTACATGGGACGGTAGTGCTGCTAAAACAGTAAATATACCTTCTGGTTCCTCATATACACTACCATTAGCGTCAAACAATACTCGTGGAGGTATCAAGTTATCAAGTAGCACACAGGGAGGAACTCCTAACGGAATTACTACAACTCCAGGCAGAACATATGCTGTTCAGGTTAATAGTAGTGAGCAAGCAGTGGTAAATGTTCCTTGGACTGATACTACATACAGTTTACCAACTGCATCAGCTACTACACTTGGTGGTGTAAAAGTAGGAAGTGGTTTGGCAATTAGTAATGGTGTTCTATCTGCTACAGGTGGAGGAGCCAACTCAGTTGCATGGGGCAATGTGACAGGTAAACCATCATGGATTGGTTCTTCTAAACCTTCTTATAGCTGGCCAGAAATCACAAGCAAGCCTACCTTAGTTAAACAAGTAGAACCTGGAACTCCCAGTCGTGATTGGCAATCAGCGTATGTTCCATTAGATGTTACATACAGTGATACGTCTATTTCTCGTAAAGTCATTTCTTTACCTATGGCTTCTCCAGCAAGCGGTAGTAGTCAAGGTAGTGCAGGTTTAATAACTGGTGCTGATAAGAAGAAACTTGATGACTTTACAGATACAAAGAACACAGCAGGTGCAACAAATTCTACTGACAGACTATACCTAATTGGAGCTACATCACAAGGAGCTAATCCACAAACTTACAGTAAGAGTACTGTTTACATAGAAGATGATGGAATTCTTATGTCTTTGCAAGGATTTGAAGGTGGTGCAATTACATCAACAGCAGCTATCTATGCAGCTAATGGATTCTTTGATACATCTGATGCTAGAGTAAAAACTAACGTAGTAGAAATTGATGCAAGTAAAGCTGATGCTGTTAGACTAGTAGAGTTTGATAGAACAGACAAAAAACATCATGGCTATGGAGTAATTGCTCAAGAACTTGAGAAAGTGTATCCAGAAATGGTGAACACTGATAGTGAAGGGTTCAAATCAGTTAACTATAACGAACTTGCTATGGTTAAAATTAAATATCTAGAGGACAAAGTTGCAAGACTTGAAGCTCTAGTTGGAAGATTACTTGCAGAGTAATTATTATAATCTCATAACGTTTTCATTAAGAAGGTCGCCAATAGGCGGCCTTTCTTTGTTTGTACCTGATTACTAAAACCACCTATGCAATAAATTAATTTGGTAATGTCCAGAATTTAACGTAACTTTGCAACATCGAATTTGGAAGTATAGTATATTTATATATTATGCCCTCAACAGATATTGTATTATTTATCGTAAATTTATTTAATTATGGCAGAATTTCTAACAATGGACGAAGCTAAGTCAAAGTTCGGTACTAAAGGAAGAACAAACGCTGGACTTACACTTGGTATTATCGGTACTGCATTAGCAGCTTTCGCTGGAAACAACGGAGGATGTGGTAACGGTGGTGGAATCCTTGGAAACCTCTTTGGAGGTAACAACAACTGTTGCGCTATGCAGGCAGCTGAAAATGCTAAAACTTTAGCTATGGCTCAAGGACAGCAAGCTGATAATCTATTAGCTACTATTAGAAAGAGTAAAGAGCACATTCATGCTCAATTAAAAGCTAAAGAAGATAAGGTTAACACATTATTAGAACTTGTGGAACAGGACCCAGAGATTAGACGAAGTTATGTTAAGTAAAAGTAAGTAATGAGCGATAAAGAAATTGTATTTCAAGCTATTAATAAGTATGCTAAAGACTTGGCGAGTAACCTATTTCATTTTAATAGCGTGGCAAGTCAAGCTGTTATCACATACGTAGTTAAGAATATGGAAGATAAATATGGTAAGTATTTAGACATATTCACAGACGTGCACGGCAATATTAATCTAGAGTTGCTTGCCAATGCAGTTAAAGCAGAGATGAAAGAGAAGTCTGCTGATGGGTTTGTAGTTAACATTCTTAACAAGCCAGTAAGGTTTGGAGAGGACGACGTTAATCAATTAGTAGAAATATTTAAGACATTTAAACAGAACAATTAATCCAAATTCGAGCCATGATTAATTTACGATTAGAGAGAACTTATAAGGGTGTGTCTTATACTATAGGGAAGCTGTACCTAAACGGTAAGTATTTCTGTGACACTCTTGAGGATACAGACAGAGGGCTGAAAGATACTATGCCTACAGAGGAAATTGAGAAGATTAAGGTATATGGTAAAACCGCTATACCTACTGGCACATATAAGGTTGATATGAATACAGTTAGTCCTAAGTTTAAGGATAGGACTTGGGCTAAGCCATATAGTGGTAAATTACCTAGATTATTAGATGTTAAAGGTTACAGCGGAGTTCTTATTCACGTTGGTAACAAACCAGAAGATACATTGGGATGTCTTTTAGTTGGAGAGAATAAGGTTAAAGGGCAAGTTATTAATAGTACTGCTGCATTTAATAGACTTATGACTGAACTTAATAAGGACAAGAATATAGAAATAACTATTGAGTAATGAGCAACTTTGATAAATTATTTGGAAGAACTTATAGTACAGTAGGTAACTCTGATTCTGACTTTATTATTAAAACTAGAGGACAGGTTAAGGTACAATGGGGCAAGAAGTTCATTGACATTATAAAGGACGGTAAACTTAATGTTGATGTTAGTTTTATAGGCTCTGTCGATTCCTATAACGATATAGGTTCTAAAGACGGTCTGTACTATGTTAAAGAAAACGGTTCTATATATTTAGTTGTTAATGGTAATAAAATTAATCTACTAGGGGATGTTGACGGCACCTACGTATCATTTGTATCTAAGCAAGATACTGCTGATGAACAGAAAGGTCAGGCATCTAAGAACCTAGGGATTAGATATTCGTCTAAAGATGAAGCAACTGAATATGGTGTTACAAACGGAATAGTTTTCCTAGAAGATGCTAATAGATGGTATATAGTGGAAGATGGCGTATTTACTTTGTATCCGAGTGAATTGGAGAGTCCATACAAGAAGCAGTTAATTATAAGTAAAGAGGACAACTCTATAGGAGCTTTAGTCATAAGTGGACAAGGTAACGGTAATGCTCTAATATTTAACGCAGGAAGTGATACCTTATCAATTTATAAAGATTTTGATAATTATAGTGTAGATTCTTCCTCTCCAATAATTACAACGGTTGGAACTACCTCTACTGCGGAATTAGGATTAGATGGATTATCTCTAAGCAAGAGCTTGTTCTGTGATTCTATAGAATCATCTAGTGCGTCGGATTCTACTGGATTTAAATTATATATGTTAGATGGCAAATCTATATTGTCAGTAGACCAATTAATGGTCCGAGAATCTTCTGATATAGTTGACATCACTTATGAGGAACTTGTTACCTTAATAGATTCTACAAGTTTGTCTACAGCTACTAGGTATAGAATAACAGATTTCCAAAATGAGTGGGAACTGACTACTGAAGAGGATGCAATAGATGAAGATGAGCAGGCCGTGGATGAGAATGGAGACCCCTTGTGGCAAGATGAAGATGAAACCATACCAGTTATAGCTGTCCATAAGAATACACATCCTTTAATAGTGTCTGCAATAACAACCTCTAAATTGGCCAGTACTGGGACCTTTGATGATAATAGAGAGTGGAAAGTGGAGTATGACCCTTCTTATAACGAAACATTGTCTGTTAATAGATATGACGAGAGCGGTAATTTTATAGAAACTGTAGAATTGGCAGCCAAAGGAAGAATCACTAGATTAACAGATGAGAAGGGCAATTCCTGTAACTATGACTTTAAACATCTAAGATTTAAAATCACCGAAGACGGTGTAGATAAGTGGATTTATACATTTAGAAACGGAGAAGAGGATTTAAGTTTAACTGATACATGTAAGAATAATGTACTAACTGTTAATAATTATGAGATTAAATCTGAAACTGTAACTGTACGTGACAATGGTACTATTGTTACATTACAAGGAACTCTTTCTGATAATAACTTTGGAACTATTAATAGCAACTTTAACTTCTCCGGGACTGCTAATAAATTGAATGTGTCCGGAACATTAGAGAATGTAACATTTAAAGAAGATTCCACTATAGACGAAGTAACTATTAGGAGTCTTACTAACGTAACATTTAATGAGTCGTTCTCAAGGACTACATTCCATTCAGATATAAACGATGTTGACTTTGATACTACTGTATACGCTCTACTTTATGATAATGAAAAGGTAAAAGATGTATATTACAACAATAATACAGTCTCTGTTATTTGTATTCCTGATATGTCAACTGCAACATCTGGAATACCTGCGGGCACAATAGTAATGTATAACGGAACATCTGGAATACCTGCGGGCTGGGCTATATGCGATGGTACTGAAGGTACTCCTAACTTGACTGGCAACTTCATTAAAGCCAGTGAGACTGCTGGTGAAACAGGGGAATTTATACCTGCAAGCTCCGGTAGTTCAACTGAAACTCCTATTACATATTACTCATTAGTGTTTATTATGAAATTGGCTTAATGGAGATAGCAATATTTAGTGATAGATTACTAATTTACGTTAAATTAAGAATAATTAGTCTTTAATTTTAAGGTATGGAAATTTATCACTAAATTTGCAAATAACTTTAAAAGGGAATAATATGGACATGAAATTAGAAGAATTAGGTTTTGACGATGAAGACCTGCTAGGTGAAGACGGTGTAGTGCAAACAGGAGACCCTGATGATGACATTAAACGTTGGATTGACAATGATACTCCAGTAGATTTAGACGAACCATTGGACAATCAAGAACCACCTAAAGAAGGTGACGGAGATACAGAACCTACAGAGGATGATTTAATCACAACTATGCTCAAAGCTAAAGGAATCAATCCAGAGGCTATTAAGTTCCAAAATGATAACGGAGAAGTAGAAGAAATTCCATTCTCTGAACTATCTAGGGAAGAGCAATTAGAGCTTTTAAACTATGATGATACAGATTATAATTATGGTTTAGAGCCAGAAGAGATTGACCTTATTAACGAGCTTAGAAGAAATAATTTAAGTGTAGATGACTATTTGGAATCTCATAGACGTCAAGCTATTCAGGATTACCTAGACCACCTAGAAGATGAACCAGAATATCAAGTAGATGGCATGACAGATGATGAACTATTTATTGCAGATTTAAAGGCAAATGTCCCAGAACTTACTGATGATGAAGCTTTAGAACAGTTAAATCTTGAGAAGCAAAACGAAGCTCTCTTTAATAAGAAGATGAGCGGAATGAGAGCTAGCTATCAGCAACGCGAAGAAGCAGCTATACAGCAAGCTCAAGCAGAAGCAGAAGCTCAACAGAAAGAAATGTATGAAGCTTACGAAGACGAAATTTTACAAGCTATTCAAGATAACGAAACTATAGATTTGGGAGAGTCATCATTAACGCTATCAGAGGACGATATGAATGAAATTGCTTCCTTTATCTTAGATTCAGATGCTGCTGGAGTAAGATACTTAGCCAAAGCCATTAATGACCCACAAATGTTAGTGCAGATGTCGTGGTTTGCTCTTAAAGGACAAGAAGCTATACGTCAAATCTCCGAATATTATAAACATCAGATTACAGAGCAATCCAAAGCCAATTATAAGAAAGGTTATGAGGATGCTAAGGCTGGCAGAGCCTCTAATCCTGCTAAGACTGTAGTTAAAAGACCAGAGCAGCAAACTGGTCGTAAACCTAAAACAACATCTATTTACGATTTAGATTAAAATCCAAATAAATTATTATGATAGTAGCAAATTTCGTAACTAATCGCGCCACTATGGGCGACACTAGAACTTATGAAGACTTCTATAAGTTTCTAGGAACTAAACCAACTAGACTTGGTGTAGTATCAAGACTCTACCCAGAATTGACTGCTTCTTACCTAACAGAATCTTTGAGAAACATCTTCTACATGGATTCCAAATCAAATAACAAGTACAGAAGCATTGACTCAATGTACTTTGAATGGGAAGTTGAAACCAACTACATTAAGAGAGTTGAGTTTGCAGATGTACCAACTGAAACTGGAGAGAACGGAACTGAAATCGTGATGGCTTTCAAGGAAAACTATTACCAGAAGTACGATATCTTCAAGATTGATAAAACAATGCAGCAATGCTTTGTAACCCAGAGACCAGTTCGTAAAGCTGATAACTACTGGGAAGTAACTGTTAGACTTATTGATAACGACTACTCTAGCGTTCTTGACCTTAGCGGATGCCAAATTGGTGATACTACTCGTTTCCAATCCAACGCTATGCCAGAAGCACACGAAGAGGGATATGTTAAATATCAATCTAACATTGAAAGACACAGAGGTTATATTACTACTCACAGATGTGATGACAGTTATACAGCTCTGTATGCTGCACAAGAAGACGTTCTTATTAAAATAGGTGAAGGTAAAGGTAATGGTCAGATGTCTGAAACTATGTACCGCATGGATAAGACTCAATCTAACTTGCTGAAGAACTTCCTATATGTAAGAAACAATGGCTTGCTGTTCAACAAAACTAACGTTGACAAGAATGGTAAACCGACACTGTTCGACCCTGACACTGGTCGTCCTATCTACATTGGTGATGGTATCATCCCACAAGTAGAAAGATTTGCATCTAAATATGCATATAATAAGCTTACTGTTGAAGCATTCACTACTGCTATCGCTATGATGAATGAAAAGAGTGAGAATCCAACTGGTAACAAATATGTACTTATCTGCAATGAGAAAGCTTGGCAAGACGTACAAACTTGTCTATCAGAATGGCTTGCAAGATTCAAAACTTGCGGAACTTATCTGTGGTCTAAGAAAGCTAACGGCTATGTTGACGTTGGTGCTACATTCCAATCTTATGAAATCGGTGGTAACACAATTTCATTCAAGGTTGACCGTACATTCTCTCGTGAATGGGGTAGCGACAAGGGATTCATGCTGATGTTAGACTTGACTGCTGACAAAGTAAGTGGAGAACCAGCTATTCAAATGTTCACTCTTAAAGGTGGTGACTTCATCTCTAATAAATATCCAGGTGTTGGTGGACTTGATGGTCTAAGCTCAGGTGTAGTTTCTAGCCCTGTAGCAGCTTCTAAACTAATCAACTGGGGTTATTCTGGTGTTGGTGTATTCTCACCATACAGAAGCTTTATTATGAAAGAAGTGTAATTAAATAAGTAGATATTGTGGGGAAGGCGTAGACCTTCCTCACATTATTTTACAAGATAGTAATTTATATTAAGTAAATGATTGAAATAATATGGCTAATGAAACAGACAACATAATTGTCTTAAGAAGTGTATTCGGTAAAGTAGGACAAAAGTACTTCCTTAATCCAGTTAGAGACCCACAGACAGGTAGATATCCTGACTGTGTAAGACCAGTAGATAGTAAAGGTGATATGCTATTAAGAGGAGAAGAAGACAAAGGTAAATGCTTGATTGCAGAGAACCGTGTATTTATTATTGAAGACGGTAAAACATTTGACCTTAATGACCCTTGGCAAGCAGCTGAATGGTATTCTATTCAACACTGTCCTATGATTGCTATGTCTCGTGACCAACGTGACAAGAATGGCAATTTAGTGATTGACGGTGACTCTAAGAGATACGGAGGAGCTGAACTTTACGTTGAGAGACCTGGTTACGAAACTAATAAGCGTGTTAATAAGAGACGTCTTATCCATGATGCTGAAGAGTATATCATTAAAGACCCACAAGGTGCTGCTGGTAGACTTAAAATGGCTAAATTGCTTGGACGTAACATGCGTAATGCTCCTGATGCCGACGTAGAAGACTTCTTGATGAACATTGCGTCTAAGGACCCAGAGAAGATTATTAATCTATATACTGGTGATGACATTGCACTTAGACTTCTGTTTATTGATGCTAAAGACAAACGTGTAATATACGTTAAGAATAAAGTATATCTATATAGTGAGAATCAAATTCCATTGGGCGCAAGTGATGATGCAGTTATTACTTGGATGAAGAGTCCACAGAATAGAAGAACTCTTGAACTAATTAAGAGGGACACATATCCGGAACTGTATGAACAACCAGAGCCTGATTTTACTAACAAAATAAAAGATGAAGAGACTAAGAAGTCATCTTCAACTGGTGAATATATTAAATAATGACTGCTAGACAGGTTTATGAAGGAACCGCTACTGAAGTAAATAAAGTACAGTCTATGACTCTATTATTAGAGGATTTTAACTACTTCTTTAATAAGGCTATATATCAGTATATTAATAAGAGATATAATATATATGATATTAACCAACAGACTACTGACGACATTAGGGTTCTAAAAGCTACAATAGCCCTTCCTGTAACACTTGCTACGTCCGCTTACGGAGACACAGAAGGTCTTGATTCACTATATGGCGCGACGTATGAAGTGGAATTACCTAGTGATTACTTACATTTACTTAATTGTGTATGTGATTTTGAACTAAAGAAGACTTTCAAATGTTATAACGCTGGCTCCAGAGTTCAAGTCGGAGCTAGCCGTTTAACATCTGACGCATGGTCTCAAATCATTCAGAATATCTATATGAGACCTAGCTATAAACGTCCTTATTTTTACATACACAATGTTGACATAAATACTAGCAATCCTACTAACCCGTATGATGCTGTTAATAATCCACATGGTACTGATATTAGTTCTGCTAAGACAGATACTGATACTAATGCTACAGATGTAGCTGGTGGATTACCAAGAACAATTTCTATTGGTGGTAATGCTGTTACCACAGTAGAAAGAGAAGGACAGATTCGTTTCGGTAATCCTTCTACTGTTAGAATGGAGATACGGTACGGGAAGGACCATACTCTATTTGAGTTAAAAAAAGTATATGTGGACTACCTGAAAGCTCCACAAACTATACGATTGACACAAGAACAGATGGATATGACAGAAGACACATCCCAAATTATGGAATTTCCTGATTACGTGTGTCACGAGATTATTAATGAGCTGGTACATATAATCTTGGAGAACGAAGGTAATCCTAGATTACAAACACATATTCCGATATCAACGTCAGTTGCAAATCCAGCTCAGCAACAGACACAAACCAAATAATTATTTAAATTATGTTTAAGTGGACAAACACATTAATCGTAAATTCTAATTTAGATTCTAGTGGCAAACCAAAATGGTCAGCACAGGCTGAAGATACTGGTAGTGGAGTTGTAGGTAGCTTCGAATTTAAAAGAGTTAACAAATTCCTCAAACCAAATGTAGTAGCAATCTATAAGAAAGAAGCATCAGACCCAGTACTTGGTAAAGTTACTTTCACTATGAGCAATCAAGGTGTAGGTAATTATAGAGTTGCTCTTTACATTAGACTATCTGGAAGCCAGAACTCTTATTACTCAAATGACTTCGTATTCAAAGGTAGACCTTTGATGTATGAATTTGCAATTAAGAATGCAAGTGCTACAGCAGCAGATGTTGCTAAAGAAGCAGCTAGAGTAATTGAGAAGATTCAGACTATCTATGGAGACCACTGGATTAAAGCTAGTGCAAATGGTAACAACCTTGTTATTGAAGGAATGGATGAATATCAACTATTTACTAAAGCTGAAATTCAGAAATTCAATCCAGACTTGAACACTGCTTTAGTTGGTGGAGAGTTTGAAACAATTGCAACAGCACTTCCAGCTGATGACCCAGACTATGATGGACAAAACACTATTGTGAAATCTAAAGAAGGATTCGGTACTTACTGGATGATTCTTAAAGACCTAAGACTTCCGACTATGGAAGCTAGACGCTTTGCTGGTATTAACGAAGAAGAGCTTCCTGTTCCAGGAGCTAAGTATAATGAGTATATCATTAACTATTGCGTTAATAGAGGCATTATGGGCGGAGATGCTGTAGGAGAAGTTACAAGGTCACTTACGACTCATGTATTCTATGTTAAACAAGATTTGGCAGCTGATTTTGAAACAGCTCTTGCTAAGATAGGTACTATCGGTCAAGAAGTTACTCCAGGTGAAACTGCACAACAGGCTCTAGAAGCTAGTAACGCTAATGCAGCTGAAATTGCTAAATTGAAGACTAACAAGGCTAACGCTGCTGACGTTTATACCAAAACAGAGGCAGATGCTAAATTTGAGCTAAAAGCGTAACAACTTAAAACAGTAATTGAAGGCGGGGGCGTCATACGCCTTCGCCTTTATTTATTATAATCATATGGAATATTACGAGAAATTATCGTCAGCCATATATAATGACATAATGAGTGGTCTTAGAGGTTATAGCTCCACTCCAACAATGTCATTAGAACAGTTAGAGGATGATTGCGTTGATGAAAGACTTCAAATTATTAAGGAATATTTTATTAAAGGATTAGTTCCTAAGAAGGACTTACTGATGACTATACCTTGTATAGAAGTTGACTGCAAGAATATTGAAAGGTGTAGATGTAATGCTAGTCCCTGTGACACATTAACTGCTCATTTTGAAATTCCTCAGCTTCTTACAGAGTTCGGAGAAGACGGTATAGAATATATAGGAGCTACTGATATGAGTAATCCATTTATATATTATACTAATCCTATCGTAATGAAGTATCATAAATATAGAGTAAGAGGAAAGAATAAACCATACGTGTGGATTGATATAACTCCTAACGAGAACAATATGTACGATTGCTTTGTATTTAATGCTCCATTATTAAAGAAAGTAACAGTAGTGGCAATATTAAAAGACCCTAGACAATTAGATTGGTTCGGATGCTGTGCCCCTGTTGATATTAATAATATGACATTCATTGATGCTGAAATTAAGAAGAGACTAACTGAAAAGAAGATTCGTTATTATAGGCAGCTCGCAGCTCCTGTTTTACCTAATGACCAAGTACCTAAATAATGGAGAATTTTAATTCAGCTTATTATCAAATGAATCTGCTCTATGGAACAGAATTGTCTCCTGAAGAGTTCGAAGAAATTGGACTGATTGCCTGGCATAAGATAGGTAACAGGAGAACTAGATTATACAGGTATGTTACTGATATTCAATGCCCTGACAACACAGTGGATTTACCTTGCAACTGTGACATAATTGAAGCAGTCACTTATGGCTTTGAAGAGTGGAATTATGTTACGAATGACACAGTAAACGGAGATTACTCTTCACAGTTTACTGAAAACTATATAGAATCAAGAAAGCTTTATAGTGACCCTCTCTATATAAGTGGCAAGTATGCCAAATTTGAAAGAGTGGGGGATACTTTGTACTTCGAGAAGAATTATGGACAGGTAAACATTCTCTATAAGGGCATTCTGGTAGATGAGGACGGATTACCTGAAATCAATTATAAAGAGAAAGACGCCATTGCATGTTACTGTGCTTGCACTAAGAGATTTAAAGAAGGTTGGAAGAATCACAACCAGAATATGTTACAGGAAGCACAATTATTGGAACAGAGGTGGTTGAAACTATGTGACGCAGCCAGAGTTTCAATTCATTTAAGTCAAAATGACATGAATGAAATCTTAGATGCTAAAACTAGTTGGAATAGAAAGATATTTAATAAGTCATATAAGCCCTTAAAATAATATGAATTATGCTTTAGGATATGCCTTTAACATCCATGACATGTTTGCTGGTTTTGATACCAGCAGACTTGACTTGGACAGTAAGACATGTGAGGAATTAATAGGTAATAGACATAAAGAAGTAATTGCTAAGCAAGTGTTTAAATACGCAGTTAAGCTAGTAATTGATGATATTATACATAGAAACAATAGATTTGAGCTTCCAACTTTAGGAAGAAATGCCTGGTTATACATGAAGAGAGTTTCTGGTAATGAATTTACCGAAGCTAGACGATTTGGTAAGTGGAAAGATGTAGACTTTCTAGCTTCTGATTTCTGCGGATATAGAATGGTATTAACTTACAAGAATCAAGAGATACAAAGGGAGAAGATGGCTTATCTAGACCCTGTTAATAAGAACGTAATCACAGAGAATACTAACAATGGAATGCAATACTACTAAGAAGTTTACTGATTATACAGACGAAATAATGAAGGAATTTCCATATCTTAGTAAGCATGACATAGAAATTATTGTTAGATATGGCTGGAGACAAATATACTTCTTAAACCAAAGAGGAGGAGATACAATCCTTAATAGCCATAAATATAAGTATTGGTTGTATATAGGGGAGTTAACTAAGAATCCTATTAAGCATTTTAGATATTATAGGAGAAAGATGCAGAATAAGTTGAGAGTGATGTATACTAGAAAGAAGATTCGATGGGACGGGTACTACTATGTAGCCTTAACCAATGAAGAATACGAAGAACTACTAGAATCTTTTAATAAGAAAGGCAGGAAGAGGAAATATTATACCTTTAATAATAAGAAGGTGTTTAAGATTCTAGACGAATGTAAACTATCATTCTCTGGCAGTCCTTGTATTATAAAATTCAAAGGGCTTGTAGATTTAGGATTCTCCTATAAGAAAGAAGTACTTAAATGTGAGTATCCAGAGATAGCGTTCACAAGAGATAGAAATGCTAAGTTTGAAGACATCTTAGTAAGTAACGACAATTATGAATATTTATAACAATGAAACAAGAAGCAACAAATACCTTTGGAGATGGAATGATAATGGACCTAAATCCATTAACCACTCCTAACAATGTACTTACAAGTGCTCTGAATGCTACTATGATTACTTATAATGGTAATGAATTTGTGCTTCAGAATGATATGGGTAATGGTAGAGTTGAAACTGCCTATTTACCTTCAGGCTATGTTCCAGTTGGAATTAAAGAATATGGAGGAATAATATATGTTGCGTCATATAATCCTCTTACTAATAAGGGTCAGATTGGCTCATTCCCGTCTCCAGAGCGTAATATTAGTAGTAGTGAAATAAACAAAGCTGAAGACCCAATAATAGATAGCTCTAAATTTAAATTGAATCAGGGTCAGTACATATATAAGTTCAAACTGTTCGGAGATACAGGTAATACAATCATTCGTTCTGGAGACAAATTCTCTATAATAATCACTTCCGATATTACCTTAGAAACTCTAAAGACTTTTGTTAGTAACTGTCTTAATACTACAGAGGGCAAAATAACAAGCCCTAAGAATAAGCTATTGAGTATAACAGTGGCTGTGTTTGATTCTAATAATAACCTTAGAGATATTACTAGTCAATTGAAGAGAATAGACCAGAATAATAAGGTTATAGAGTTTGATGCAACTACATTGCCTGAAGTTAAATATAACACTGGGTATTATATGCAATGTATTCCAGAGTCTACAATAACTGATGACTTGGTAGATAATTTTAGAGAGAGGTATGCTGCTAATACATATAACAATAAGATATCAGGAGAGTTGTATATAATTACTAAGCTTAACACTATATCAGCATTAGATGTATCTGTCAGCGGGCTTAAGAATCTTGATAAAGACTCAGAAGAGGTGGATGGAATAACTGTTCCAAAAGATAGCTCCTTGGTTATATTCGACACTACGTATAAATACAATTGTCCAGATGGTTATTATAAGGACAACCCTGCGGATATGTCTGACTCCATGAGAAGCAAATATTTGTCCTATTATGGTATAGAGTCTGATTTTAAAGGTTCAAAAGGAGACTTCTCTAGCTTTATAAAAGGTATTGAATTTGACTTGAATACTACATCTACAAGAAGTTCAAATAAGTTCTATCTTCCGTTTATTATAAATGAAGAATCTTCCATACCAGTTTATAATGAATCCTCTTCCCTTTATATATCTGAACAATCGGCAGGCTATGTAGTTAACGATACTAGTAGTATTATAAACTTTACCATTACTCCCTACATGACGTTTGGAGCATTAGCTGGATTAGCTGTAAATGGGTCTATTAATTTAGACCTGCTAGGTTCTGGAATGATAGAGATAAACACATGGAAGTACTTCTGTGAACAGGACAATGTCACTATTACTTGGGGTTTGGAAGCATATCCCAGAACTGGAGACGAGATTCAAGAAGTGAAATTCATGTTCTATGATGTTCTTAACCCCTCCCCAGAGAAAGTAATTCTAGAATATCCTTTGGCTAGGAAGAGAAGCTATAACGGAGTGTTCACTGAAACTTTAGCTTTCGGTAGTACACTAGCCTATGGTAACTTATATTTAGTTAGAGTTGTAATAACAACCGTTAAAGGAAATGTATTAAACAAGTACAGGTGGTTATTAACAACACCTCTTTATAATAAGTTGTACTTTGGAGTACAAGACTTCGGGCAAGACTTAGATACCATATCTAGCTACAATAATGTCGATTTATCAGTTAGCACTTCGTATGGCATTCAGAACACATCAGAAACTAAGACTGCTCCATATTCTGCATTGTTTAATGAATCTGGGGGAGAACAGAAGATTGAAGTTCATCAATATACTAAATATTCTTCTATAATAGAGTTAAAAGATAGTACTACAATAAATGATATTGACAACTATCCATTCACACTAAACTTAGAAAGTATAAATACCACATATACTTTAAAAGATGCTACTGTGAGTATACCTAATATAGTATACGTGGGAAGTGTGGCAAACATAAATTCCTTAGATGCATATATACATGCGAATAGTAAATTATCACCTACTGTTAATATAGATTGGGATTCTTTTAGTTCTCCAGAGTTTACAGCTGTAATGGACAATTCTACAGGAAGAACCGATGTTAATTTAAAGCTAGTGTCAGGACTTATATCAGGAACTGTGTTAGATACATACACATTTGAGAATCCATATCAGTCATTTATAGACAATGGAGATAAATTTAATAGGATATTTGGATATGACTTTCTAGATGAGAATAATGATAAGAGTCCTATAGCTAGGGTAGGTGTAGCCTTCAACGTCAGAAAGAAAGCTAAAACTGTATGGAGACATATGCCCAAATTTACTAAAACTAGTAGATATAACATGGACTGTCCTATAGGTGATAAGGATAGGAATGTCGGAGACAATCCTGATAAGGGCTGGCAGTATTTGAATAATAAAACTAGGTCTAAGGTAGTTGAAGTTATAGACGGATATTATGGGAGACGCCCTTTATGTATAGTAGTAGGTAATGCCGGAATGATAAGCGGAGATGCTCATGTGAAGAAAGATTCAAACAATGGCTATGACAATCTAGCCCCAGGAGTTATAGACATGACTAGAGTAGAGATGTTATGGTGGTACAACGGAGCTTCCTATGATTATGTGCAGTCAGCTATGTATTGGAATGGTGTAGCTCCGTCAAGGGATTATACTTCGGTAGTCTACGATTTGTTTAAATATGTATTACTTCAATTTGGGGAATCTGTTACTAAACCTCTATTTGGACCTGAGCTTATTACTTCCACTTACAATAATAAGTATAGTGCTACATTACAAACAACCACTTTAATACTTAAGAATGTAAAGGAGGATAGCCAAGATAGTGTGTTTAGTACTAAATCGGGATTCTTTAATGAAGCGACTATTAAGGAGAATTTGCAGACTATTGCTGATTCAATAAATGATACTATAGATGCAGACACACTGTTCGAGTTCGTTGACTTTAAACTACAACCATTCTCTGTAGAGGAAACTTCAGAAAGAACATATTTAGTGCAGGATATGGTGGATACATATAACAGATTACAGTCCATAGAGAATAAATCAGCACTCCCCATAGTAGCTATAACAGATGAAGGGATTACATTTAGCGACACACTGCTAAACAATCAAGTTTATTACTATGGTAAGAATGGAAATGATTTAGTCGTATATAATCCTAGAATAGCTGGCCAGCCTGGTTATGACCTATTACAAAATCTTAAAATAGGTAAGCATGAAGGCAGAATTACGTTGCTGTCAAATCCTATGGGTTTAATGACCAGAGACTTCTATACAGAACGTGATGGCAGTAGGCTTTGTTATGTTGGCATTCCAGTAATTTCTTTCGGAGGCGCTATTAACTCTATATCTGCAAACAACTTACAATGGATAAACGTTACGTAATATGAGACAGTTAAATGATTTTACAAGTCCGTTTGAGCTTATAGATTTAGAATTTCCAGCTTTGCCACTGTCATACTATTTGAATCAAATACGACCATACGGAAATATAGTATATGAATACAATCCGTTGCGTAATTACAGACTTTCGTCTGATACTGTTATAAACGGAGAATTAGTAGAAGCAGGAAGTATTGTGGATTTAGATACAGATGGATTTAACTTTAGTCTTAACAATCCGCTTGAGATAGATGCACAATCGTCGTATGACGGTTCTGTAAATTTAATATTTAATGACAACAGGAATATCCCTAGACTAGTTAATAGTAGATTCTCTGTGTTACAAAATAACACCTATGAGGTAGTAGATAGAATAGGTAATAATGATACCAATCTATACGATAGTGAACAATTTGATTTAGATACATCTTTGTATAAAAGGGTCAACACAATTCCAACCATCACATTTAACTCTGTATTGCCTTCTGGCAACCTTAAAGTTGGTAATTATGTAATATATATAAAATATGCGGATGCTGACGGCAATGAAACAGACTTTGTTGGAGAGTCAGGAATAATTTCTTGTTTCATTGGAGGAGATAGGGACCCATTCTCTATTGACGGAGGTTTTAGGGACCAGCTAGCTAGTAAGTCTATATCTCTAACTGTATCTGATATAGATAGCAGTTATGATTATATAAAAGTTTATTATACTAGAAGCACATCAGACGTCGATTCCAATAGAGTAGTTACAGCTCATGAAATAGATAGAAAGTTTCCGGTTAGAAACAATAGTTGTAATGTCATCATAACAGGAAGTGAGGAAACAAAAGACATTCCAGTTAGTGATATAAATATACAGTACTCTATAATAGACAAAGCTAAATCACAAACTGTGTGTCAGAATATGCTGTTTTTAGGCAATTCGTGTAAACCAGATATGATGTACAAGGACTTATCTGACATTAGCCTGAGACTATTACCATATTTAATAGAATCTGATTCAGAAAGATTCATAGGTAAGACTTCTTACGATTACTCTGATTTGTCTGACCAGAGTTATAGCCATGAATATTATAACACGTTAAACATATATAATAAAGTTGGCTATTGGAATGAGGAGATTTACAGATTCGGTGTAGTATATATAATGAAAGACGGGTCATTGTCGCCAGTGTATAATATACGAGGTAAAAACGGAATCCCAAAATTCGAGGAATTGCAATCTGCCTACCTGCAAAGTGACCTATGGAAATATGAGAATAATGAGAAGGTTCGTAATTACATACCTATAGACGAATCGACTTTTGATGTATCTGGAACCAGCTATTTGGAGAACGCCAAAGGAGTACTTAGAATAAATACTGATTCAGATTCCAGAAAGGTTTATGGTATTGGAATAGCAATACCTACTGAAGTTTCTGAATATCTTAATACACTTGTACAAGGGTTGTTCATAGTAAGACAAAAGAGAATCCCGACTATATTAGCGCAGGCATATGTTATGCCTAGAGACCTAGAGGCCGAGGTTCCTTTAATAAATTATGGTGGTTCTTACATAGCAGAACGTTTCTTGGATAATGATAGAAAGTTGAATGAGTCTTATTTACCTAGATTATATACAATCTCAGATATGGCTAGAGTAAATAGGTCAGCCAAAGTAGCTATCTGCCCAGAGTATGATGTTAGACAATCTTACTTTAATCATTTGTTCACAGGTACAGAGTATGTGGTTAGAAAGGCGGACATACAACCGTCTATGACCACTCTAAGTAGAGATATTTACAATGATAGACATTATTACGTTGATAATTATTATGGTAGGAGAGAAGAGCAATTCTCTCGAGCTAAAATAATAGGAGTGGGAGACAACGTCCCAATGGCGGCAGTAGAAGACTACAATTTTAGAGGTAGGGCTGGGGAAGCTGAAGAGGGATTTAGATTTAGATATATAGAATCTAAGAATAAAGAGAAAGAAGCTGCTAATTTAATTAGAGGAGCTTACTCTCCCTACCTAGGAATCATCGGAGACCAAGTAACCATAGGTAGTATAATTAACATCTACATCCCAGGATACTCTGAAGCACAAATGTCTACATATTTTAACACTAGATACGAGGATAATTCACCTTACTATTCTGTTAGTAGTCGGCTAAGTCTAGCTAATATAGACAGCCTGCTGTCATTGCAGAAGGCAGGAGGTGATTTATATACTTACACAGTCCCATGTTATAGAGGAGATTGCTATATATGTAACTTTACTCATAGACTGAATAGAAACTTCCAGGACCCGTCAGCTCCTACTAATGATGAAGTCGTAGACGAGAATACATGGAAAGATAATTATGATATGGAGAACACTGAGAATAATGCAAAGATTAATAGAGGTGATGTAAATGCTATTCAGTTAGGCAGCTGGATTACGTTTAAGGTATGTTCTTCTTACAATCTGTCCATTAGGTCCTTAGACCCAAGCTATCCTACCGAAGAAGGGCTGACTGGATTAAAGAGAGGATTTTACCCTTTGCAAGAATTAAGTCCAGCAGGAGCAACTAAGATACCCGAATCTTCGGTTATTAATGGAGGTTATAGCAGCACAACCAGTGAGAAGCAGGCATTCACACTGCCTGATGTTCCGTATATAAAAAATAGATTTGACACCAGAATTATGTACTCAGATATATCAGTAGGAGATGCATTTAAGAATGGATTTAGAGTGTTCCAAATGACTCACTATAGGGACTATCCTAGAACTTACGGAGGAATTATGAAGATGATTGAATTGTTTGGTAATATTCTTTGTATATTTGAGCATGGTATAGCTTTAATTCCAGTTAATGAACGTGCTGTAGCAGGTGAAGGTTCAGGCGGAAATGTCTTCATTAACACCTCTAATGTGCTTCCAGAGAATCCAAAAATGCTGTCAGATACCTATGGTACTCAGTGGCCGGAAAGTGTTGTACAGACCCCATATTTCGTTTATGGAGTGGATACAGTTGGAAAGAAGATTTGGAGAACTAATGGAGACCAGTTTGAAATTATATCTGATTTTAAGATACAGGAGTTCTTAAATGAGAATATTACACTAAGTGAAAGGGAAATGACACCTATTATAGGTGTTAGAAACGTTAAGGGTCATTATAATGCATTCAAACAAGATGTCATGTTCACTTTCTACGATGATTTATACGGATTTGAAGAGAAAGTGTGGAACGTCTGTTATAATGAAGTTATGCAGAAGTTTATTACGTTCTATTCTTGGGTTCCCTCTTATTCTGCCAACATTGACAATATTCATTTTAGCTTTAATAGAGACACCTCTAAATGGATTAGTAAACTGGCATCTTCTGGCAGCTTATCGACTTCTGCTGATGGTATAGTTCTTAGTAATGTTGTCATAGACGATTGGGAGACCAAGGATGACATGAAGTTAACTAAACTAGGGCTTGTTAATAGGTCTCTTCCGAACACCCAAAATACTGGTCTAGAGATAGAACTTACATATGAGATAGTTAAAGATAATTTTGGAATGTATAAGCATTTTAAGATTATTACTGAAGGAGAGAAACAAAATAAGGTGTCGTACTTAGCTTTAAAAGAAGATTTTGAATGGACAGTTCCAGTTGTGCAACTAAATCTACAGTGTACTATAGATTATTTATACTCTTCAGAATCTGCACCACAAGACTTAGATGATTATGTTGCTGGATGGAAAGATTACGTGACATATAATGCAGGTTTGTATCAATCATCAATTGCCATAACTAAGCAGGAAGTACTAGACAATGGAGTTAATGAAGGTTTGAATTTAACAACAGACTTCTGGAAACATGGTCAGTCTGGAATCATTGATATTAAGGACAAGATTAAACCATGTTATTGGTATGGTAAACAGCATCCATTTGAGTATGAATTTGTAGTAGTTGATAACCCAGCTACACATAAGATATTCGAGAACTTGCAAATTGTAAGTAACAAGGCTGTTCCAGACTCATTCCATTATGAAGTAGTAGGTGAAAGTTATGAGTTCCATGAGGACAAGAAGAACATGTATATAAGACAAGAAGCTACTAAAGACTTCTATCAATATAATGGTTCTGATATACTGTACAACAGGAATTTCTTAGACCTAAGGGGTAAGCAAAGAGACATTCTTAGAAACTGGAAACCTACGGGACAGAAAGTGAAATCTACAATGTTCCCATTATACTATGCTAGAGTAGATACGTTTAATGAGATTGAGGACTATTACAAAGGTAAGACTGCTCCTAATAAGGATTATGCTAATCTATCAGGTTCTGAAATAGTTTATAATGAGAAGCTGGATGAGTTTAGAGTCTGGACTCATGCTAAGGCTGCTGATATTAAAGACCCAAGAATTGGAAGATTAAGAGGAAATATGAATTATCAAGGAGATGTTTGGAATATTCAAATTAATCCTATTATCTTTGTACAGCGAAACGAGCCAGCATGGAATACAGCAAAACTTACTAAGGAAACTATAGATAAGGTTCCTATCTCTGTAGGTAATTCTCCTATACCAAACGACTTAAAAGGATTTGATATAACTTCAGAAACTCCTGTGGAAGACTATATGCCTCAAGATTTAATAGACTTAGGATATGGACCTGAAGATATAGACACATCTGATTGGTGGAGTGGTAGGAAGGAAGCAAGACTTAGAGACAAATACATCAAGATTAGAGTAAGATATACTGGCGAAGAGTTAGCAACAATAACAGCATTAAAGACATTATATACAATAAGTTATGCGTAAAATTATGAAATTCCAATGGGGAAATTCGCTACTAAGACAAGGTATGGGGAGTATAACTCCCCTACAGTCTAGTAGTGACCTCTATACAGCAATGACTGGATTACAATCCGCTAACTTCGATAAATTCTCTCCCGCCAACAATCCTTTATTACAAGCTGGTGCGGCTAGTGGTGACATGGCTTCTAAGGCATTACTAATGAATGCTAATACTAATAAGGCTGTCAATGGATTATCTAAATCAGCTGCTAATATGGCAACTGGAACTGCTGGAAGTACTGTTAAACCTGGTGGAGGGCTGTTTAGTAAAGCAAATATCGGTAACACCATGTCTAAGGCAGGAGGTTATGCTGATATGATTGGCAGTTTTATTCCGAAGAAGGAGCAATCAGCACTTACTACTGGCTTAAATCAGGGATATGATGCAGCAGCTAACATGATTTCTAGTGTACCTGGAGTAGGAACTATCGTTGGAGGGGCAATGAAGATTGGTGGTATGTTGTCAGATGGACTTACAGCTTTAGGAGTAGGAACCGACCAAATGACTACTACTGATAAGATTCTTGATAGTAAATTTATGAAGTTAACTCCAATGGGGTTAGTAAATGCTTTCGGAGCTAAGAAGGCTGATACTATTTATAAAGATAACGAAACCTGGGAACAGCAAGGTTCAGCTTATGGAGGTTCGATGGCTAAGGTAGATGATGCTCTCACCAAAAGTGGTAAGAAGTACGGAGCCTTCAGTGGTAAGGCTAGACGTAAAGCTAATGCACAAATAGCAGAAGCTAAACGGCAGCAGAATTTGGTATCTGATATTAATCAAGAAGCACAAGATGCATTTGCAGCTTCTAATTATAGTGGAATTGGTCTTAGAAACGAACTAGCACTTAGTGGAGGTTATAGAAATATGGCAGTTGGTAGAAACGGAATGAAGATACTAGATGCTGAATCACAATGGGCTAGGGAAGTTCTTACTAAAGCTAAGATTAGACCTAAAGAGAAGTTAGAAGAGCAACCACCAAAATTTGCAGAGGGAGGTACAGTCAATGTAATTCCAGACGGAGCATTACATGCACACAAGCATCATTTGGAGGATATTAGTCCAGAGTATGAACAAGTAACTAGTAAAGGAATACCTGTAGTAACGGAAGAGGAAGGTGGTAAATTGAAGCAACATGCTGAAATTGAGCGTAATGAAATCATCTTCAGGTTAGAAGTTACTAAGAAACTAGAAGAACTTATGAAGGACGGAAGCGATGACGCGGCTATAGAAGCTGGCAAATTACTTGCACATGAAATTATTAATAACACTGTTGACAATACAGGTCTAATGGAGGTAGTAGAATGAGAATAGAAATTGGCGATAAGAAGTATAATGTAGAGGTAGCTCAAACAGATGAGGAGAAGACCAAAGGACTGCAAGGCAAGAAAGAGCTTGCTGAAGATGAAGGTATGCTGTTCATATATGATGAACCTCAAACAGTTGGTTTCTGGATGCAAGATACTGACATTCCACTTGATATAATATTTATTGATGAAGATTTTGAAGTAATATCAGTTTATAAGGGACAACCGCACAATGAAACTATTGCTGAAGAAGACGATGTGCAATTTGTATTAGAAGTAAACCAAGGTTCTGGAATTAAGGAAGGAGATGAGCTTGACATAGACGATGATGATGAGGTACCAACTATGAAGGTTATAGCTCCTGATGGTTCCACTCAAATGGAATTAAATGGAGGAGAGAGAATCTTTAGTAGAAAGAATACTAAAACTCTTATTCGTATGGCTAAGAGAGCAGATAAATCTAAGGCAGATAGAGATTATAAGGCACTCGGGAAGAAGATGTTTACCTATTTAAAACAGCAAGATGAACGTGAGCCTGAATATGTGGAGGCTCCTGAATAGTAACCATAGTATTTTAATATAATTACTATCTACATTGATGTAAATAACAATAGTAACGGTTAGCTTTGATATGTCTAATTTAGTCACTAAATTTGTAGTCAAATACAATGTTATGGGTAGGTACTTAACACAAGAAGAAGTCATAACTAGGCTGACAAACACATTCGGTGATAAATTAGACATATCTAAAGTTAAATATATAGATGCTAAAACCAAAGTTAAAGTTAAATGCAACGTATGCTCTCATGAGTTTGAAGCTAAACCGCTTCATTTGTTCAACGGGCATGGATGTCCAAAATGTGCTAGAGCACTTGTAGGAAAGAAATGCAGAAATAGTACTGATAAGTTTATAGAGAAAGCTAATAAAGTACATAATTATAAATATGACTACTCTAAAGTTACATATGTTACTAATAGAGTCAATGTCTGTATAGTATGCCCTATTCATGGTGAGTTCTACCAGACTCCTCACTCACACCTATCAGGCAGAGGATGTCCGAAATGTTTATATAAGTCACAATATAATCTATATAACAGGTTGTGTAACGAGCTTCCAAATTTGGAAATATTATATGAATATAGTCCGGATTGGGACATCTACATACCTAAATATAATATTGCTATAGAATATAATGGAGAGCAGCATTATAAACCTATGGCTAAGTTTGGAGGAGTAATTGGATATAATAAAACTGTTGAAAGAGACAGTCACAAACTAGAGAAATGTAAAGCTAATAACTGTAAGTTATATGTTTTAAGGTATAACTATAAGAATAATGACTTGCAAGAGATAATAAACACAATTCAATCTTTAAATTAACATAATTATGAAAATTCAAAGTAAAGTAGCTAGATTTATGCAACAAGGTGGTGCAGCTCCTGTACCACAAGACCCCGCAGCAGGAGGCGCACCTGCTGAAGGAGCACCAATGGAAGGCGGAGCACAAGCAGGTAATCCTATGGAACAGATTCTTCAAGTGGCAGCACAGGCAGTGCAAACAGGTAACTGCGAAGCAGCTCTAGCTGTATGTCAGACTCTTATGTCGGCAGTACAGGGAGGTATGGGACCTGGAGAAGCTCCTCAAGAGGAACCAACCTTTGCAAGAAATGGTTCTAAACTTAGAAGAGTTAGATAATCATTTAACAAGTTAGAAAGGGGCATATATCAAACAGTATATGTCCCTTTCTTAGTTTATAATACGATATGTCACAAGCAATAAGAAAGTATCAAACTGGTGGCAAGTCCTCACAAGAACCAGAGCTGTTTGAGTGGAAAGATGTTAACAAATATAACAAATCAGATTTAGTATCTGGCTTATATAGAAACATTGACACCTATATACAGAATAACGGACTAAAAGGGGACAAAGCTGACCAATTCAGAAAGGCTGCTGGTCAATTCATAGAAGGTCTTAAGTCCGGGACTGTGACTATGAATGGAGACGGAACCTTTACAGATGCTTCTGGGCAAATGAGCAGTACTGGTAAATATGACAAGAAATTTCTAGGATTAGGTACTAAGAATACAGAGAATAATGCATTCAACAGAGTTGGTGATTATGCATTAAGCTATATTAAAGGTATGAGTCCTTATAAGGCACAGGTTGAAGAGAAACCTCAAACTAAGGCAGCTCCAATTTCATTTAAACAAAGACTAGCTAATATAGCTATGGGAGGAAACTGGGATGATAGTCTATGGAGGAAGTTTAATTCACAAGACCGCTTAGGATTCCTAAGACAAGCAATACAATCTAGTCATAATGATTTCATTAATAATCCAGAAGCAGAATATAACAAAGATGTATTCGGAACTAGAGAGAATTGGATAGAGAGAAGCTCTAATCTATTAAAAGCTCTAGAAGACAATAAATATGACCCTGAAGACCTAAAATTCTCTGCCGCTATGGGCTATGGAGATTTAGGCGCTTATCTAAATGATGAAGTCTCTAAAGGAGGTAGTGATGTAAACTTGATAGATGCTTACAGGGAGTCCTTAATAGCAGATGCCAAAAGTAAAGGAATATTAGGAGACGAAGCAATTAACGCCTATGTAGAGAAAGGTCTAAGAGACCAAGCTAATAAGGAGAAAGAAATAATAGATACTAATAAGGCTGAACTGAAGACTGAAGCTACTAAGAAATACTTTGAGGATTATAGAAAGAATAATCCGTTTAAATCTTCCATGTCAGGACATTTCGGCAATGTTAATCCTAATTACAATATTGGCAATTTACTGGATTACTTGAAAGGTCAACCAGATATGGCAAATTATTTTACCAATGTATTAGGAAGAACCTCATTTAGACCGGACAACGGACAGCATATAGTTAATAATATGGATGCTGCCTTGAGTGTCATGAGGTCACAGTTCCCAGACATAGGCGATGGCTTTGTAGCAGTGCCCACTACATATGATTTCAATAATTATACTAGTATAGCATATAATCCTGAAACTAAACAGTACAAGGAAGTATCTATGCTAGATATACCTGCGTTGCAACAGATAGCCTATGCTCATTATGAGAATCCTACTGATAGTTCAAAACCTAGAGTTGCTCCTAGAGTACCAAAGCGGGGAGGTTCATATTTCCAACAGGGAGGAAGTATAGGGTTTAATAGGGAAGCTGCTAACGCTGAAATACTTAAAGCTATTAAGGAGAGAGACGCTAAACGTCAAGCTGACAAGGAAGCTAAAGTAGAACAATCTGTAGCTCCACAACAAGCTGTCAATGATAGTAGGAAGCCAGCAGATACTGGATTCACTGCTTCTGATTATGCAAGGCTTGGGGCTATAGGTGCTGATTTAATATCCATGATACCTGGAGCTGGGGTAGTAGGTTATGCTGGAACACTAGCCAATTTTGGAGCTGATTTGGGCCAAGATGGTTTTGACTGGGGAGATGCAGGACGTTTAGCTATGAATTTAGGTTTAGATACAGTTGGATTAATTCCCGGACTAGGCGCAGCGGCTAAAGGCAGTAAGGTAGTCAAAAATCTCATAAAATGGACTCCAAGACTATTATCGGCAGCAGCTGCAATAAACTATACAGGCCCTGGTATAGAATCGGCTAGAAAGCTAGCCACTAACCCAAAAGACCTTTCTGTAGATGATTATAGAAACTTAGCTGAATTAATAAAAGTTGTAGTTGGGGGTGGTAAAGGAGTTAAACGCCAAATACAATCTAGACAACTTAGAAATGCCGCTGCTACTGGAAATCATGTAATAACTAGCGCTACTGGTAAAGAATACACTGTTACCGGAGCACAGTTGGACGAGATAGCTAGTCATGGTAAACTCAAAGACCAACAGGCGGCTTTCCAGAAAATTACTAAGAGTGATGATAGATTAGGTCGTCAGGTTAATTTCTCATGGCACAATCCGTTTATAACCAGTTTGCCCAATTCTGTAGTAAGACCAGAATATAACTTCAACAAAACTAAAATAGTTAGTACTACTAAAGGTGATATTGAAGTGCCTCTAGTCTATTCAAATTCAGAGAAAGGAATAGTTAAAAGAATGCAAACTGGAGTTATATCTATTCCTGGTCTTGATAAGCCAGCTCAATGGTACAACTCTTTCAAATACAGAAATCTTAATAAAGGTCAAGCTAAGCCTTCAGAGCTGTTAGCATTACCTGCCCCTAATCAAGTAACTCCGTCTAACAGGGTATTTCACATGGGAGATGGTAAGTCAAGACAAGTTGTAGACATTACTGACCCAAACAAGCTGGCACAAACTAGAGCCACAGGAGATAGAAACAGACGTGATGAAGCTATTAGGAATGAAAGACTTAATAAGCAGGCTGAAGCTAGAGAAGCTCAAAAAGCTAGAAATGAAGCTTTGACTGCATGGGCTACTAATCAACCTTCACCTAAACAGCCATTAGCTGGAGCAGCTAGAGCTAATAAGGAAAGGACTTACAGAGAAGTATTCCAACCAGTAGCTGAACGTGAGTACAATAAAGTATGGGATGAAGCTGTTATGAACAGAAAGGATTTTGGATATGAGGATATGACTCCTAGAAGAAACATATATGCTCCACCAACTCCAACTGAGATATTTGTAACACCGTCTGCTCCTATTAAGGATAAGAATGCCAGATACTTATGGGAATTAGTTAATCCGCCCAAACGTAGTACTGCTCATGTTAAAAGAGAACTTCCTAAGAAGCAATCTAAACCTAAGACTAAGAAGAAGTCTAAAGATGATAGAGTTACTAAGAAAGCTAACGGAGGAGTGTTAATTCCTAAATATCAAGGAGGTAAAGCTATACGTAATGTACAATCTGCTAATGATTTGAATTGGAACACGGACGTCTTAGGAAGTGCTGGTTACAACGACACATTAGGCATGATTAACCCAGCAAATGCTAGTACATACAATAATATGCAAAGAGATTACAGTAATCTTGGATTTACTGCTACTAAGCCCGGGGCTTCTAGATTATCTTATAATCAGAACGTAGCTAACTATCAGACTAACTTTAATACTAATACTAAAGTGAATACTGGAACTATGGCTAGTCTGGTTAAATCTGGCAGAATAACAGGTAGAGGTGGAAGTTCTGACAAGGGTACTCAATGGACTGCTGACGGATATGCAGGAGACCAAACTTGGTTAAGACATTTAGGAACTAACAATATTAGTGCTGACAATTTAGCTAAAGTTAGAGCCGGAGTTAATGATAATATTGATGTTATTAAGAACTTAAATACTGGAATGTTAAACTTTATGCCTAAAGCTAAGGCAGCAGGTATTACTAGTGGAAATCCACAACCAACTAAACTAGAATCTCCAGTTCCAGCTATGGGTAGTAATCCTACTAATAAGCAAATTAGAGATGCCGAAAGGTCACAGAAAGCTGCCGGAGACGGTACTGTACGCGGAGCAGCTGGAGGTGAAAAGAAAGGTTTAGGAGGTTTTAGTGTGTTGCCAGAGGATGTGATAGCATTAGGTAGAATGGTTGGAGGATTGGCAACTAATAACAAGGCAGCTGAACAGTACAAAGCTGGATTAAAACCATTACTAATAGATACATATGAAAACACTGTACCTATTACTGGCAACTACTTTGCTAAGGCATCTGCTGATAGACAAGCTTCTAATTTGACATCTCTTGCCGCTAGACCTAGAACTTCTGATGCATCGCTTCAGCTTGCTGGAGAATTAGAAGCACAGAACAAAGCTGGTGATATAAGATTCCAAGGAGATATGGCTGATGCTGATATGTTCTATAAGACAAGAATGATGGCTCAACAAGAGTCGGATGCTGCTAAAGCTAGAAGAACTGATGTTGCCAATAGAAATAGAGCTTCAATGCTACAAATTGATGCTGCTAAGGCGCAAATTGATTCTGCTAAGACTACAGCTAATTATCAGCAAGTTATTAATCCTTACCTATCTGGCATTGAAAATCAATTCAGACAGAATAGAGCAGCTCGTAAACAATACGATGCTGAATCTTATAGACAAGGGTTACTATCTACAATGCAGCCACAATATGATGCAGCAGTTCAAGCTGGGGATACAGCTAAACAGCAACAATTATTAAGACAGTACAATACAGATATGCTTAATTATTCTAGAAATAATGTTGGAATGCCTTGGATGTTCCAAAGAACTACTCCTTCTCCTAATACCCCATATACTTATGCTAAGGGTGGAAGGTTGACAGCCCAGGAAAGGATTATAATTCAAAGAGCTAAGGATTTCAACAGAAGAATGCTAGCAGATAATAAGCAATTCCATAAAGACATAATGGCAGCGAAGAAGCAACATGCTGATATGATTAAACATATGTCTTCATTAACTTCTGAACTAATTAAGAAAGGAATGTCATGGAAATAATAAATAAAATACAGAAGCTGCAGGGCGGGGGTATTCCCGCCTTTGTTAGCTATACTAACGTTCCTCAACCGCAACCTACAGCTCCCTACGTTGAAGGAGCAATGAGTAGCAATGCAGAAGCAGATAAGAATACAATAGGAGGTATAGATAAGTCACTGATTACTGCTCTGTATAAAGAAGGCCTTATTAGTGACACCGATGCAGTAGCTGAAGAAATAGGTAATCTATTCAGTAGTCAGAACAACCCATTCAATCCAAATCAAACTGCCACAGCTTATAGAAGAACTCTTCAACTAATGGCAAGACTTAGAGAGGGCAAAACTCAACTAAAAGATGCTATAGCAGAGTCACAGAAGAATGGTTCATTTGGTGAAATGGCAATTACTACTGACGGCAGATATTATGTAATGGGAGAGGACGGAATTACTACCAAAGCAACTCTAGAGCAAGGTGATAGAGTTCTTACTAATGCAGACCTGGCTGACCTACGAGCTAATAAATTACCGTATGCTAATAATATATCAACTGTAATTGCTAATGGAGTTAGCATGGATAGTATTAATAAGACAGTATGGGACCTTATTGGTAAAATAGGTAAGGATAGTACTTCCAAAGAGTTCTTTAGAACTAAGAAAGGTAAAGATATAAAGGAGGGGATAGACGAATTACTAGCTGCTGGACAGGACGGAGTGTATAAAATTACAGAAAGTAATACTGACCAATCAAAGAAGGCTAAAGTAGCTCTTACTTACTTGCTGTCTACCATGCCTAATAATGCTAAGGCTTTACTAAGAGGTAAGGCTGCATTGTCTGGATTGGACCCTACTAAAGGTGCATATGAATTACTGGCTGGTATGATTTCATCTGGAATTGATTCTGACTATTCTATTAAAGTAGATTATGATAAGAATGCCACAGAGGGAGCATCTGAATCTGGCTCTAAATCTAATAAGACTATGCAGATTAAACCTATTATGTCTTATTATATGGGGGAGAATGGAGATGCTGGTAAATACATACTTAATCCCGGACAAGGTTACCAAATGGAAGCGGATGCTGTATTTTATGGTACACCACAAGGACAAGACGGTAACTTAGTTGCTAAAGGCTCATTAGAGTCATTACTAATGTCTGGAATTGGAGGTATTGTTGACAGCAATAGCATTCATTTAGGCAATCAGAAAGTTGATTCTTCTAAATTTGGGCAGGTGCTGTATGACGGAACTCAACTTGCAAGGGCAGTTCTACCATACACATATGACCAAAACGGCAGTATAGCTCCAGACTTTGAACTTATGCCTAGATTCATTGAAGCTCAAAAAGAAATAGAATCCAGAGGAGCTAATATAAGTGCTGATGAAGTGCAGAGCATACTTATGAAGCATGACTTAGAAGGATATATGGTGCAAGATGCTAACGGAAGACTAGTTTGGGACAAATCTAAATTCCGTCCTTTCTTAATGACTAACGTATATGCTAGCGGGGAAGACCCATGGTTTGGCAGCAAGAAAGGTGCGATTGATGTAGATAGGGCAGGGGAAGGTTATATGACTAATATCAGAAGTATGCCTAATGTTGACCCTGATGATATAGAGAACTTATTTAAAGGAACACTTGGAATGAAACCTTATGATGACATATATAGAACAGTTGCTTATATGCCACTAAGAGAGAGTGCTGGATTAGCTCTTAACGTCGCTGGCGAGAATCCTACTGTACCTGCTGACTGGGGAGATATGACAATCCTAAAAGGAAGAGCAGCTAGAGCATCCAAATTAGACTCATTTATGACTCCAAGTACATCTAAAATATTAAATAATTGATATGAATGATATAAAGAAACCTAATGATTGGTTTGTAGCTCAATTAGAGAATCCTTCATTTACTATGGACAATTTTAGAGATGTGGGATTAACAGCTGATAATACTGGATTACTAGATAAGAATACTTACAGGAATAGTAAGTTTGTCCAAGAAATGTTTAAGGATGAGAATGGTAAGTTTAATGAAGTAGCATTTAACCAAAAGTATGATAGTGCTGCATTTACTTATCAAAAGTTTGCCAATGACCAATTCGAGGATACAATCATGGAGGACGTTGATTGGGACCCATACTCTCAATTAAAACCTAATGACGCAGAGGATAGACCTATTAATTTTAATGTTAGAAGGGTACTTAATCCTGATAGATTGAAGACTGGTGTGTCACAAATAGGACGCACAGATAATAGAGAATGGACAGCATCAGAACTAGCACAAACACAGAAGGTATTTAACTACGAAACTGGTAAGTACGAAAACTATACTCCTAATGATAATGTTCTATTTGGCAGCCCATTAGGTTTCTTGAAATCACTTTCAGAACCTTTAGTACTTGCCCAATGGGATTCAGACGGAGAGCATAAAGACCCATACTCTGGCAGAATAGTTAAGCATAGTAAAGGTGACCTTAAATACAATGACGAAGGAACCTACTACTATGAGACACTAGCCGGAAGAGAAGCTTATGGTCGTAAGTTTAAATCTATGTTTGACAGTTTCACAGTAGACGGTTCTGCTGCTAATAAATATGACTTCTTTGATTCTGACGGACTTGATAAGTCTGTTACTGGTACTGTTATGAAGACAGTGACTTCACTAGCACCTTTATTTGTACCTTATGTGAATTTGGTATATGGAGGAGCTATGATTGGTGCTCAGTTAATGGATATACTACCCACTATTTATAAATCTACTCTAGGACTGAACGAAGATACGCCTACAGCTAATCTAATACAAGGTATAGGTAGAACATTTAAAGGCTCTAAATCAGAATACTCTCAAGGTAAATTGATGTCAGCAGAGAATTTCTTTGACTTAGTAACCGATGTGGCATTACAGTGGGGACAGCAAAGAACTATCTTCAAAGGCATGAATGCATTACTAGGTACAGATAAGAAGTACAAAGCTGCAATGCAAGCTGCTGATTTGGAATCAACTAGATTACTGGCTTCTAATCCTGATAAATATAAAGGAGCCATAGGCAGCTTGTATGAGATGAATAGGCTTAAAGGTACAAAAGCGTTTGAGACTATTCTTAAAAGAAATAACAGAATGGCAGCTAATACAGCTCTAGGTTATATGGCTATGATGCAAGGTCTTGAGACTTTTGAAGATGCCATAGAACAAGGAGCTGATAGAGCAGAAGCAGCTGCAATTGCATGGGGAGCAGTAGCTGGCATGTATGCAGTTGATAGAACTGGACTTGGTGAATTATTCTTCCCAGAGCTTAAAGGAGACGCTCTCACTTACAGAAAGGCTATCTCACAAGTAACTGGAGAAATTAATAAGGGATTGGGTCAACTTGCTACCAGTAACATGCCTAAGCCTAACAAGCTGGCTAAGATGTTTAATACTGCTAAACAATACTCTTCTAATTATTGGTCTGACATCAGGAATCATACTACAGGATTCGTAGGTAAGGCTATAGGTGAAGGTCTGGAAGAAATGTCTGAAGAATTAGTAGTTGACTTATCGAAAGCTACATTTAACTGGGCTCAAGAAATGGGTTACACTAAGAGTAAACAGAAACTTGATGCTTGGGAGAATGCAGCTGAAAGATATGGTATGAACTTCTTCGGAGGAGCTCTTGGTGGTGCTATCTTCTATGGTGTAGATATTGCACAGAATAGGAAGGCCACTAATGAACAAACTAACCAAGAACTTATCTACCTTATTAGAAATGGCAGAACTAGCGAGTTAATGGAAGAATTAAATGACATGCGGAAAAAGGGCAAGCTTGGTAATAAGAATCTATCTGCTACTAAGACAGAAGACACAGACCAAGGCACAATATGGACCTCTCCTACTACTCCTAGTGACAATCAAAACGAAGCAGTCTATACCATGACTAAGAATTACCTACAGCATCTTGACGCTGTTATTAATCAAGAGGGATTAAACTTCTCTGATGAACAGCTCCTTGACAAAATGGTAATGGGAGACATTAGGATGAAAGCTCTAGCTAGCTTTGAAGTATCAGACGGGCAGAAGTTCGGTAGAGCTATAGAGAATGGATATAATGGCAAAATGCTTCAGGATTTTAATAGTTTAGTTTCTGACATTGTAGAAGTTCGTAGAAAGATAGCCGCATTAGAGTCTAATACACAAGACACTGGAACAGAAAGTAAGAAGAGTACTACTTATGCTGACGACTTACAAAGGCTAAGACAAGAGAAGGCTGACCTTGATTTGAAGAAACAGAAATTCCTAGACGGAACATTCTCTGAATACTACACTGGACAAATGCTGTTCGCTATTGATAATAGTGTAAATGCATTCTTCTATGCACCAACATTTAGGGATTTTGTTGAGTTTAAATCAGGACAAAGATTCCAAGATATGGCTCCTGAACAAGTTAAAGGTTACGAGTCTGATTATGCATCTTATAAACAGCAAGACAAGATGCAAGCTCTTGATACAGCCTATGGTATATTTAAGAAGCTTAATAAAGATTTCTCTACTAAACTTGAAGAAGGCACAGTAACTTACGATGATTATTATAAGTTCAAAGCATGGGCGTATAATAACCTAATTGATTTGAGAGCCACTGTTGACAAGTTAGATGTGCCAGAAGGTGCTGATGCTGAACAGGTACTTATTTCTAAATTAGGAAGAGACAAGAATATTAGACCAGTACTAAACAAGAAGTTCGTAAGAGAAAGATTCTCTCCTATTGAAGGCGAATCTGAAGTTGATGCAGACTTAAGGAGACAAGCTATTGAAGTTCAGAATCTAGAAGTAATCGGAAGAGTGCAAGCTGTAATACAACAAGCTATGCAGTTTGGATTTATGGATGCTGATACCAAGGAAATTCTATTAAGTGTACTTGGAGACAAAATCTCTAATGAAGCAGCATTTGATGTAGTGTTAAAAGCTATTGCAAATGATGTACCAGTTTTAGATATAGACGGGAACAGAATACCACATCCTATATATGATGCCTTATTAGAAACATTAAAAGACATAAACGGTAATAATTTGGATACTGTTATAGACAATATTCATAATATTCTTCATTCTGATGTACATAGAAAGAGACTTGTTTATGACACTTTAGACTTCATGGACAACAATGGGGACGTGTACCCTTCGGAAGACGCTCCTATAGTAATGGAGAAAGTTGAAGAGAGAATAAATAATTTCGAGAAGACATTTGTACAAGCAGCTAAGGATATGGAAAGTCTTGTAATGTCTAATCCTACTAATGCTACTATAGCTCAATTAAGGAAGGATGTTTTACAAATCAAAACTAGTCCAGTATATGATTTCCTTGACCAACTTACTAATACTGTATATGGAAGCAAACTCACTATCTTTGACTTACTAAGAGATGAGAATAGAAGACTAGAGAACGCCCCTTCTGTATCTGACTACGTATTGGACGGTAATAAGGAGAAGGAAATAGACCAAGCATTCAAAATCATAGACATGCTTAGTGCTGTTATTGATGCCAGTTCTACTACTGATTTAGACATCAATAATCCATTTGGACACAATGCTACTATGAATTACTTCTTAGAGACCTACTTCCCAAAGGAAGAGAAATATGGGATTATTAGAGGTGATATAGCTGCAATCATGAAAGAGGAGTTGGCATTAATAACTAGGCAACTCACATTCTTGAAAGAGTTGTCCAGAATGAATGCTGTTAATCAGTTCAGCAAACATGGTAGAACAGGTCAACAAATATCTAAATTGACAGCTAATATATTAAAGGGTAAGGATAGATACCAGTTCTTAAAAGAACTTAAGTATAAAGGCATGCAGCTATTTAAAGATATAGATACTATGCCAACCCCTACTCTTGATGATATTGACAATGTTAGCTATGACAATCCGCTTATCTCTAAGGAACTTAGTTCATTGCAGAACAAACTGTATGACAACTTCCAGGAGATAGTGCAAACTACTGGAGATTCTCCACAAGTTATATTGAAGGACCTATTCTCTGATGTAAGAAATCAATTCAACATTAATAATTTGGTAGAGCAAAGAAACACCAAATTTAGCCCGGAGACTAAATCTTTAGAGGATTATGATGTTTATATGCTATTACATGCAATGATAGCTTTTAAGAAGTCAGATTTTGATTATTACTTAAGAGAATCCCTTGTTGAGACAGATGCTAATTATGCCCCTTTATATTCACAAGAATATGCTGCATATTTGGCTACAGCTATGGCAGTTAATCCGGATATAATGAATGCTGCTGTTAATAATATAGATACTCCTAAAGGAACTTATGGTAGCGAGTTAATACGATACTGGAATACTGTAATGGTAGACGGTATTGGTGGTGCTGGTAAAACAGCTGTTATTGCTAAGTTAATTCAGAACATTGTTAAGAAGTACTATCCTGATGCAGAGATATGGAAAGTAGGTCCAACTAAACAGCAAGTAGATAATCTAGTGTCTTCTTTAGGAAGTGAAGGCAAAGCGTTTACTATAGAGGATTTAATGAGTCATGTATTGGGAGAATCTAACTATGCAGAGCTGTCTAATGACATATTACATAATAATAAGGAGTCTAAGCAGTTCACAATAGAAGAACTTGGCCCCATTACATCGCCTGGTGGAACAGTAATGGAATCTTATAGAGCTGCCATTATCAATGAAGATATAGAGTATAACGATGTTCAAACTCCGAGGCTTGTATTTATTGATGAGGCTACTTGGGTAAATAGCCTTTATATGCAACATTTGTCTAACTGGGCACATAAGAATAATGTAACTATTGTTCCACTAGGAGACTTAAATCAGAATGGATATGAAAATCCTACTATTAGTGTCTACAATGTTAAGTCATCTGAATCTTTAATGGTCAGAACTCCTAAGCTGGATATTAGCTTACGTATTACTAATACTCAACAGAATGATAATAATACTACGGTAAATGCGGCTTTGAGTGTGTTGACATTTACTCCAGAACAAATGGCTGATTCTGAAAGTCAAGCTAATGCTGTTAATAGTGTCAAAGACACAATAAGTAATATGATGGAGCTACATTATTATCAGGACGAAGACAATATCCTTAATGGAAGTAAATTTGTCACTGCTATTACCGAGGACGATGTTAGACAAATACTAGAAAGGGACGGAGAAGTTGGATATGTATATGATGATGAGAATACTCCTACTTATAAAATGCTAACTAATATGGCAGATAGTAGGATTATTATGCGTACTCCTAAATCAGTTCAAGGTTCTGAATTTAAACATGCTATAATTGATGTAAACTTCAGTAATTATAATACAAATACAGTCTCTGGACTTATTGATTATATGAAGTCATTTTACACTATGATGTCTCGTTCTAAGGACGGAGCTTATTTTATTAATAGAAACATGGGAACTATTATCAAAGAAGCTAATTTACGTCAAGATGAATATACATCTACTACTTCTGACCCTTCTGCTGTGATAGATAGATTCAAGGTAATTAGAATGGCTGCATTTGATGCCGAATTAGAGGGATATACTCCTTCTAGGAAAGCACAGGAGCCACCTATGCCTGAACCTGCTCCAGTTAATCCAGAAGAAGCTCCGGAGCCAGTAAAATCTACTGATATACCAGAGCCTACTCCTACAACTGAAGAGAAACCTAAGGAGGTACAAGCTCCTACATTTATACCACCTAGTAGAACTATGACTGGTACTAATGAGCTTGAAAATGAGTTCTTAGCAGATATAGAGGGCAAAGGAGAAGAATCTGTTATAGATGAATCATTACTAAGTGAACCTCTTTCTGGAATTAGAGCATACGGCTGGTATATGAGATATGGTATGGCAGAAACTTCCGATGGTAAATTTACTAGAGTGGTAAGGAATGATGTAGTTGATGATTTGAATGTCTTCACTAGAAGTAATGTAGAGTATGATACTAATACATTACAACCTGCCAAGGATATGTTAGTAGACGTTAGAAACTACTTGACATTTGGCGAGAAGTTTGATGCTGATTTCATTCAGAAACTAAGTGATAATGGCTATAAATACTTAGCTGGACTAGGTACAGAAGTTTGGAACAATGGTACGTTCAATCTGGAAATTAGGAAAGATGATACTAACGAAGAAGGTACTGACAAGGCTAGAGACAAACAGGGTTATGACTCTACTAAAGTAGAACCTGTTGCGTTCAATATAGTATATAGAATACCCATGGAGAAAGGTAATGATTTACAATTTACTATAGGTAAATTAACTAATCCTGATACTTGGCAGAAATGGAACAACAGTAATGGTAAAGATGCTGATATTGCTGCTAGAATTAATAAGTACAAGAAGTGGTATAAGAATATGCAGAAGGAAATCTTAGATAATCCTAGTACTGTTAAATATCTTGGAATTGATGAAAGTGATATATCATTCTCTGCTGCGACTAGACTTAAGAAAGTTCCAGACCAAACTTGGAACTTGGATAAGGTTAGAGAAGCATTTCCTAATGCCATTATTAGTCCGATGTATCTTTATGCAGGACATGGTGGAGTAGCTATGGTAGATAAGTCTGTAAGAGGTAAAGGTGTAGTATTTGCCACTTCTAACAAACATCTTAAAATTGACGGAGAGAAGGTAACTGAATCTAATCTTGCAGAGATGTATCTAAGAATGCAGAAGAAGCGTAAAGCCGCGCTAGATGAAGCTAAATCTAGAGGTCTTAGTGATAAGGATGCTCAAGCTGAAGTAGCTAAGACGGTACCACCACTTATAAGAATGATAGTGGCTAATTCCAATGGAACCTTTATTGATAATTACTTTAGACTGTCTTTTAATGATTTAGTTCACACTGCCGATGACGGTAAAACCAAATTAGACAAGAATCAAGTAAAGGAATATTTAGGAACATTTGGAAGTAATACTACTGCTGCTAGAATGCTAGTAAGTATGTGGAATTACAGGTCTGGATTAAAGAACTTCATTAAGGCTTATGACACTTACAGACAGGCTAATAACCTTGATGATGTTAGAGGTACTTCTGAAGTTAATGAGTTTAATAGGCTGATTGACCAGTCTACTGTGGATGGACAGAAGAGAGTTCCTTGGGATTCTTCTATTTATAATGGATTTATGTTTAGACTTACATACGCAGATGCTATTAAGACTAATGCTCCTGGTATGGTAGTAAGACCTATAAATTTAAGTAGAAATGAATGGCAAACATTTGACTCTAACGGTAAAGTTCCTAGAACTCTTACATACGGTGTTTACATAGACCCTAAAGTAGCTCAAGCTCAACTATCTATATTGGATAATCTATTTAGTATATTAGAAGAGTATATTTCATTACCGGGTAATCCGAACTTCACCATAGCTACTAACGGCAGAGATATGGACAATATCTTAGCACAGTTAATAGCTGACGACGGAGCCATAGAATTGACTGACGGTAAGAATACTTATAAACATGCAGCATCTAATATAGGTGGAATGGGTGGTTCATTCAAAATGGTTGGATTGTTATCATCAGTTTACAAACTATTCTCCGCTGGTAAGAAATCAGATGAAAGTTATGTATTCCGAGCTAAGGCTAGAGACGGTAAAATGAAGGAAACTAGGTTAGAGGAGTTATCATTTAATATAGTTAGAGCGGTTAGAGATGCAGGTAGAGATAACTACTTCTCTGTACTAAATAACATGTTTAATGTAATATTCCACGGCACTCCAACTATTAAAGAAGGAGCTGCAACTACTACATATGCTCCATTTATAAATGGAATATATTATACTCCTAGAACTCCGACCTCACATGATAGCAGACCTTCTGATTTCTATCCAACTAGAAATAATGACAATCAATTTTATATTGATACTGCTATAGAAAGTCCTAACTTCGAAATAACCATTGACCCTACTGTATTATCAGAGAGACAATTTAATAAAGGAGTTCCACATAACAGACAGTCAGAGTTTGATAATAACATTACGTTAATTGCTAATGGAGTATCCAGTGCTTTCACTGGCTATACCTCAATAGACCAAATCCTTAATGATGCACGCAATGAATATCTAGAGAAAGGTGATATTGCATTAGATGAAATATTAAAAGGAGTAGCAACTAAGGTAAATACTAGTCTTACTAATGACATAAATAACAGACAGCTATTAATTAATAACGACCCTGTAATTCATCTAGATATGACTGTTGATGTTAACAACATGCCAGTCATTAATAAGGTACATACTCTATTACAGGAAATAAATGTTAAGAGTCCGTCTGTACTACCCAAAACTAAAGACGGAGAGATTGATACTACGGGTATTCAAAATGTTGATTATAGTAGTGGTAATTTACAAGATTTTACAGTATATTTGCAAGGTGGACAAACAATTAAAGGAAGCATTATTGGAAGTGAAGTTAATATAGTTGATACAGTGATGTATGAAGTTCCATTTGACCCTAATAGAGAACAGAAACTCAAGATATTCGAAGATACCATTGGAGACCATGAGAATCTTAGGGAGACCGAAATCATGACTGTTATCCAAGAATTGAGAGCTACTACCTCTCTTACTCCGGAAGCTGCTGATGCACTTCTTGATAAGATAAGATTAGTGGACAATCACTTCGAAGGTTACTTGACTGATGAGCAACTTGACGACCCTGACATATTAGATGTTATGGAATATATTAACAGTCTTGCTAATAATAAGCAAATAATTGATAGTCAGAACTGTAAATTAAATATATAAGAATAATGGCATGTACTAACTTTGACATAGGACTACATAGGATTGATGCCGAAAGTGTCCTTAGAGGAACAGTACTTAAGTTTAGAAAGGCTGAACCGTTGTCTACTACAGACTTTGTTCAGTATTTCTTTACTAACTTGAAAGGTACTAACCTATTCAACCTAGAAAGCGAGGCAGAGTATGTCTCACTTTCTAAGGTTTTTGAAGATTATATTAAAACATCAAGAATACTTAAAGATACACAGAAAGAACAGCTGTTAGCTGAATATGCACAACCTCTAGGTCAGAATTTTGGACTTTCTCCTGAAGCAACTACAATTGAAGTAGCTGATAAAGACCTTATCATTCCGGATGCTCCAGAGAATATCAATAATGAGGTTTCCAACTCGGAGAAGAGAATACTTACTCCGTCTTTGAATGATACGTATGGCTCTGCTACAGTAGTAAAAGAGTACATGCTAAATCAATTCAGATATAATATAATTGAATCGTCTTTAGTTAATTTTACTGATGGTAAATTAATCAAGACTACTGATGATTTGAACATATATATTGCTAAATATAAGAATACTATGTTCAAGAACTTAGTCGATTATATTAAAATGACTAATGAAGAAGATGGAATTACTACAGATTTCAATATGCCTAACTCTATCTATACAGATGGAACTCCAGATGTGGAAGGTATGCAGAAAGTTCTTAGACTAGCTGATGAGTTGTTTAAGGACATGCCTAGGTCTAAACTAGACAATGCATATGTCTCAAGAAAGCAGAAGTTCGGAGACCTGTATAAGAATCAAATGCTGATTGATGCGTTTAATGCTTGGGCTGTACTGTCAAATGGTAATTTTGATACTATTCTTAAGAATCTATTCGGAAAGAATATGGAGATTAAGAACAAAGGATATATTGGAATAGAGATTCCCGTATCAGTTAATAAATATCAATTTAGAGCTGGTTCTAACATGGTTAAAACCTGGAGAACTAATGAGAACGTGGATGCAATATCTGAAATAGGTAATGTGTCTAGGTTACTTATTGAGCAAACTCCTGTGCTTAATTTTACCACTGGAGAGCAAATAAGGGACAATTACCTTACACTTAAACAGTTCTTGCATTCAATGAATAAGCTTAAAGACGAAGCGAACTTTCTATATTTTGGAGACAGACTGCAAGAATTAGTTATTAACTTCCATTCAGCTCCTAATTATTACTTGAAGAGGATTCTTGAAGAAATTATTAACAATGGGGGAGGTTCTAGAATATTTCAAATAAATGATTTGAATGTATTTAAATCTATTTATGAGAAGTTCTATAATGATAGCAGAGCTAACTCTCTATATAACATTATTAATAACGATTACAAGCAATCCAAAGCTATAACCACTTATGATTTGCTTGATTCAATATCTGGAGTTGTAGATAGAACTAATAATGCTAAGTATATTCAGTATGCCATGAATCAAGACACAAATGACCTAGATTCTATGGAAATTAAACAAACTAATGTCAACAGACGTAAAATCCAGAGAGAGAATGATATTGATATTAGTAATGAATTACGTGGCAACAGACAAGAACTACTTGACAAGTGGGGAGTAGAAGTACATAACGCTACTCTGGGAGACATCTCATTTAAATTACCTTATAATGGCGACACTATTACTCTTATATATAATAGGGCTGCTATTGGTAGTAAAGGTCAAAAGAAACTTGAGTTAAGTCCTTCTGATAAGGTTAAATATGGTTCATTAGATACTATATTAAAAGAGCCTTCATTTACTACACTAAAAGCAATCTATGAAGAGAATAACCCTCAAACTATAACTCCACAGGAGAGACTATATGTATCTTTAGTAGAGTTTATGGATGATTTCATTAATACTAGATTCCTAAATGGCAACATAGATTTACTGGCGGCATTTAAGAATGTAAAAGAAGCAGACAATCTAAAATATCTAACAGAGAACTTAATGTCTCTAGCTAATAGTTCTGCATTTGTAAATACAGTATATAATGAGTTCGAGACTAACAATCCAGACAACCTAGACCTGTATTCATTTATTAAGACCCTTAAATATTATACTGATAAAGTTGATGAGGATAGTCCAGAAGCTAGATTCTACTACGACAAGTCATCTAACTCATTAAAAGCTATTGATGGTGCTTTAATTAACACTTTGAATGATTTAGTAGCAGCAGAGCAAATAGTAACTGGAGAAATATTTAAATCTGTTATTAAGAACGCTGAAGGTAATAATATTCCTAATAGTAGGATTGCTAATTTAGCTGGATTGACTAGAAGATACGTTACAAGAACCATTGTAGAGAATCCAAACTCTTCTTTAAAGAATACATTATTTGGATTAAATCCAGGTATGCTTAGAGGCACATCAATTAAAACCGATGTTGTTAGTAGAACTGGAGTTAAGAAGAGTGCTACTAGTTTCTCTGTAGCGGAGATTGGATATTCTTCAATATTATATGACTTCTATGCTAATCTATTAAGGAAGGTTGATAAAGGACAATCTAAGACTATTAATGTTCAACCTACTGTATATTCTGATAAGGGAACATTCGTAATGTGGACCTTAACTGCCGACGGAATCAAACTTGTTGACGAGAATGGAGAAGAGTTTACTATTGACTTACTTAATTCATCAATTTCCGATTTAAACAAAGCTATTAGGTCTACTGTTGGTTCTTACTATAAGAACACATTTAATAATGTGCTTAATGATTATAGAAATGTATATAGAGGAAGTCTTGATACATTCTTGCAGAGACTGCAAGAGAATGGACTAACAGATGCTTATAATAGCATAGTTGGTAAGCAAGCAGCAGTGGATGCAGAGAATGCCAAAATAGAAGCACATAATGCTAAATTAGCAGAAGAAGTTGCTAAACAACAAGCATTAGCTGATGCGGCATTGCAGGCTGGAGATTATATGGAAATTGATGCAATTAATAACTATATATTAACAGAATTACAGCCTAAGGAACCTATTGACTTAGTAGACAAAATGACATTTAAAGACTTTCAAGCAATATTGTCAGTAACTACTAAAGGAGAATATGGTAGTATGTCTTACCGTAATGGAGTTCCTAATATTGATAATGTACATGTTAATAAGGGAGGTTCGTTTGTCCTAAATGGAAACAAGAAAGGCGGACTGTCTCCAAATGCTTTATTGAATTTTAATGCTAATGAGTTATATGCTAAGGAAGATGTATATAATAAAATGTTCTTGAGAGAGAAGAAGAAGTTTGTCAAAGATATGATTGATAATAATATGACATTCCCTCTTAGATACGCTAACGGTAGAGTAAACTCTGTTTTAAATAAGGCATTAAATACTCTTATTCCTACTGATAAGGCATCATGGATAAACAATGATACTCAAGAATTAATACTAGCTAAGCAAGGAGACAAGGTACTTAGTAGGTTGTCTGACTTAGATAGTACATGGTTAAGAAATGATGAAGATATTACTCTAAATCCTATTCTCGAAAGGTACTTCTTAGCTGACTTTCTAACTTCAGAGAACTTGCGACTAGTCACTACAGGTAGTAGTATAGCACATCCTAATAAAGCTAAATATGGTAAAGTTAATCCTGCGTCATTTAATGGTATAGAGTTAGAGCAATCTTCTAGAGAACTTGCAGAATTAAAGAGAAATGTAATTATACCAGGTACACTACAGTATTTCCAACAAAACAGCTTGCTAGGTATTCCTAAGACATACAGATTGGCTATTATGAGCGACGTTGCAGCATTTGTGTACAACTTTAAAGGCGAGACATCTACTGTAGATGCACATGACGGTTCTGCGTTCTGTAATCCTATTATGTCTTATTTAGAGAACTTCTCATTACAGGATTCTGCTGTAGGTGATGACAAAAAGCCTATTGGACATGACTTTAATGGGGATTATGGTACTGCTTCTTTGTTGAAATTTGCTACATTCTCTACATACAACGAAAGAATGAGAAACTCTATGAAATCTGACATCAGTCTGTATAACATGTTTAGAAAGATGTCTGATTTCAAATGGAATCAGTCTACAAACCAATTTGATAATGCTTATGAAGGAATAGACCTTACTAAGAACATATTCGGAAACACTATGGAGCTTAAAGATGTTACTGGTGGGGAAAGAATATTCTACAGGGACGGTAATAATCATTACGAGATATTAGGTCTTGACAGAGTAGGTGACGGATTATATAATATCAGAACTCAAGCAGTTAATGAATATGGTAATCCAGTTAAAGCTGTAGGAGACGCTAATGTAATGGTTCAGTTAAATGTTCCTATTAATTCATTATTTGAATTACATGCAGCATTAGGTGGAGTATATAGTGAATCTCTTAGAAATGGAGAACTTGCTTATAGTGATGCTTCCTTAGCCGTTACCGCTAATTATGCTAACAATGTAGGTTGGTATAGACCTAATGGAGAAATACCTTCTCAACGTAATACTATTCAACCGCTCAAACATAAAATGATTGCTTACTTGGTTAACAAGTCTGCAATTAAAGTGGGAGCCCAAAATATAAATGGAGATAGTTCTTGGTTTAATAACAGTCCTTTAATGGAAATGGAGTTTAATACGGAAGGTCTTGGTATTCAAATGGATGCAGACCATGTAGTAACTGACCCAGAACATCAGTCCACAATGACAGAGTTCTCACAGGTAATATCTGCATTGGAAGCTATGGGATTCACTCACAGTATGGCTAAAATGGCATACAAGGACTTAGGTAGAGTGGCATTATCATCAATAGGTGGCATTAGAGATGCAGTGTATACATTAGTTGGGATTAAACCTACTGACAATCCCGATGTTAAATCTGATATTTATGAGATAGTAGGTAAAGCTATTATTAAGGAGCTTAATAAGGACGGAGATGAGCTTGGTACTGCTAAGACTATTATTGAGAAAGCTAAAGCAGAGTTTGCATTAGACAGAAAGAATAATAATTCTCATGGAACTGATGTATATAAAATACCGTACAGTGACCCTTCTATCTTTGGTAAAACTTTATCTTCGTTTACATCTAATATTAATAAAACTGCTATTAAGAGGAAGTTCCCAGGTATGGGTGCAGTTATGGCTCCCGCATACAATATAGTACAACAATTCCGCATAGGAGGTACTAATTATAAATATGATGATATTTATAGGATTGCTTCCGAACAAGGAATGACTCCTGATGAGTATTTACAAAGTGAGCAAGCTAAAATAGAGGCACAGCCAGCATCTACTATAGATAGATTACTTCCTGGAGACAGAATCAAATTGCCTATTCAAGAAGTAGCATCAGTAGTGGCTAGAATTAGCCAAAATGCATTAGACAAGCAAATAGCTCTTGATTTGGCTGTTAAGAGAACTCTGACAGAACTTGAGAAAGCACAGAATGGAGACGGGGAAGGCGTAGAGATAGCTAAAGCACAGGATAATTATGACAAAGCTGTGTCTGCACAAGCTAAGAATCAAGCCAATTCTTTAATGACTGTAGACCAATATCTAGCTGATAGAGGTTGGAGTATAGAGGGTAGTTACGTACCAGTATATGTAAATGATTTTGATACGTATAACTTAGTAAAAGCTAATTTCTCTCAATTCTATACTGATATTACTAGACCTACAGACTTAAAGCCAGCAGAGATTTATTGGGAAGATATGACCGGTATGAGACATAGCATATTTGATATGCCAGCTATACAAAGGTCATTCAGTGAAAGAACTAAGTATGACGGAGGTAAACTTCCTAAAGCTTTAGATTCTGAAATACAAGCACAAATACAAGCAACATTTACGTTACTGGACAACGGATATATGCCTGTAACTGGTATTCAGAAAGCAGAGTACTTAGCAGACCCAGTCGCATTCAGTGATAAATATGCAGCCAATGGCTATATTAGGGATTTAGGCAATGGAGATATTGCTATTCCTATTCAGAATCTAGTCAATAATCCTGCTGAACTTTCTATTAGTAAACTATATGTAGACCAGTTTAACTTAGGACCTAATGATAGTATTAATGATGTACTTACACAAGGATATCAGTTCTTCGTTAATAGGTATGATAAATATCATGCTCCTAAAATTAAATGGTATGATATGATGTTTACTAGAGCTAATGGTAAACATGTGTATGTTGCACTCGGAGAAACTCCTTCCCTAATGGAACATCTATCAGTTAATAAAGCACTTACTGAATCTGATTTCGTTAGAGTTGGTAATAGTGTTATGAGGGTAGATGAAAATGGTGAGAAGATGTACGAAGCTGGATTTTATGATGAAAGTGGAGAGTATCATGAAGTAGTAACATCCTACAATGCATTAGGTAATAACACTACTGAAGAAGTATTAGTAGCTAAGACTCCTGATAGTGTTATTGACATTTACGGAATGGATAGCTTTGATTCTGTTAAAATTAACCAATACACTAAGAATAAGGAAATGATGCAACGAGTAATTGAAGCAGGTTCTGAAAGAAATGATAGATTGCTTAAATTACTATTTGATACTTATAAAGAGAACGAAGGAGAAGAGTTTAGCGTATCTAGGTTGGCTTATCAATTAGACGGAATAGAGAAGAATCAGAAGATTATAGATGCCAAGAAGAAGTTTGTATCATTCCAGAAATCACTTGAATTTACAGTAGCTCGTATTCCTGCACAGACAATGCAGTCATTTATGAAGATGAAAGCTGTGGCATTTAATGACTCTGATAAGAATGTGGTACATGTATCTCACTGGCAGACATGGTTGCAGGGAAGTGATTATCGGCTAAACCTACCGTTTAGGTTAGCTCCATTATAAATATTGTAATCACTATAATAAATCTCGTGAACTGACGGGGAACTCCTTAGAGTCTAACCTACTAAACTAGGGCAGAAATGTACTTAGTGGCAGTAATTAACTACTACTGGTATAGTAAAAAAGGTTAGAATTGGACAATCCGCAGCTAAGCATCCTAGATAAATATATTGATATAAGACTTGTTACTCGACAACATAAGTCCTATCTATGTATTCATAAGGATGAAAGTTCATCGACTATCCCGTAAGGGAGTAGGAACTTTCATTTAGTGTATTAATTTAAACATTAAATGAAATGGCTAAAAGAAGTATAATTAAAAAGCTTAGTAAAGAGCAGAAGAGTCTTTTGATAGGACTCCTGCTAGGAGATGGAACAATATCTAGTAATTATGTATTTAAGTTGAGTCATTCTGAAGCTCAAAGAGAGTATTTAGAATGGAAAGTTGGATTACTAGATGCTCATGGAATTAAAAACAACGGCATCAAAGAGTATATATCATCTTGTGGGTATAACACTGGTAAAAAGGTATTGTATTCACAGATGTCTCTAAATCCGACTATTAAGGCTTTACGACGAACAGTATATACTCCAAAGAAACATATAACCAGGAAATTATTAAATTGGCTAACACCTCTAGGTTTAGCTATTTGGTATATGGCTGTATTAATGTGAACACATCTAAGCAGCGTAGCTCTATACAACATACAATTAAGATAGCTACATGTGTGGATGAAGATACAGTCAATATAATAATTGCTTACTTTGCTGAAGTGTGGGATATAAAGTTTAGACCTTTTAAAGAAGGTCGTGGAACATATTCAATCGCTACATCTTCAGAACTTGATTGTAAACATAGTAAGACCTTACATAGAGCAAGTTCCATCATTATTATATAAAATAAGAAGAGATTCAACTAAGCTTGAATTTATAGCGCAGCAGAGAGCTGCTTCCGAAGCGCGAGACACTCAGAAATGAGTGATGATATAGTCAGTCTTATATTGAAAGATATAAGGTAAACGGATATTGATAAAGCATATATCATGGGTTATGATTTTGATACCAGCGGACATTATGTAGGTTGGTCTCCGTATTTTAATTTTAATAGTATTGAGTCACTCAAAGCATCCGAAATGCTACCTACTCCTAATGGCAAGTTATATGCATATGGAAGTGGTGGAGTAGATATTACTAACTATCTAAACCAACTTAACAAGGAGAACTTCTATAATCCAGAGTCTGTTTCAGTAATAGCAGAGATGCTTAACGCTATTGATGATGCTAGAATATTAACATATTCAGGTGAAGTTGACACCGATAATGCTAATTTCATTCTTAATAGAATTAACAATCATACTATGTATATGACTGAAGAATTTGATGAGAATGGAAAGAAAGCTAGAAATGGTAGACAGAAGATTAGAAGAAGCAACTTACTTCCTGCATTTAGAAACTCTGTATCATCTAAAATTAGCAATATTATCCAGAATTTGAAGAATATGAACCAGGCTTATTCTCCTATTGAAATGGGAGACCCACAAAGGGCAGCTAAGGAATCAGCATCTGGACAAGAAGCTAATAAGATTACCATGACATCACCCTCATCCAAATGGGTAATGCAGATGCAGAATATGGACGGTAAACAGGTAATTGGTATTGCAGCTGTAGGTGAGAAAGTATTCTTTGCTAACTGTTACTATTTCAATGAAGGTGTTAGAAATGGAGACCAGGATTGGTTAGACAACATGTTTTTCTCCACTAGATTTGAAGGCATTCAAACAATGTTAAGTGAGAATGGTAAACCTATAACAGTACCTACTCTAAGAAACATAATGGCCAACGTTAACTTCGATGATTTGGCAGTTAAGAAAGATTATTGGAGAAATTTAATAGTCAGAGCTGTAGAACAGCAATTGTCACCGGAGGATGTAGCTAGAGTAGTTCAAGAGCAATTAGGTATGCAACCAGACCAGTCATTAGTAATTTCTGCATTACTGTCAGCTGCTACTGATAATGCTAAAGAGTTGATTCTTTCTAAAATTAATGCAGGTCCTAATCTAGCTGGTATGTACTTACATATGATTATGTTAGGATTTAGTTTCAATGATATCGCTAAGTTCATGACAAGCCCGACAGTACAAACTGTAAATGACTTGATGAAGGTAAATGTATTTGATGAATATCATGACCATGCATCAGTAGACTCTGTAGTTAGAGCATTAGAAGAAGGTCCTAATATTAGAAACTACTTCGATTCTACTTCTTTAGGTAACTTCTTCAAAAGAGTACAAGAGAAACTACTTGACTCTGGAGAGGAAGCATTTGATAAGAGAGGTAATTGGATTCAAGCTATCAAAGATAGGTTTGCAGAAGGTGATTCTATTGATGATATATTCCCAGCTGTATCTTATAGAGAACACAGATTCTTGGAAGAATATAAGTACCTACAGAAGATGAAAAATAGGTTGGACATGGACAGATTTGCCGAATTTAAGAAGGTAAATAGAAGTGCTAGAGAGACAGAACTGTTAGGAAGATTCTACGGACTGAATCAAGGTATGCCTACAGATTTAGGAGGTAAGATGTCCAGGTTAAATACATATGAATCTGCAATTACTAGCAGAGAGCAACTATATAAAGATGACAAATATGAGAAAGGTTATAACCCGGAAGTAGTTATTAAAAACATCCTGAATGATAAGCCTTATCTATCTGAAGAGCAAGTAAGAGCTGTGGTCAACGATGCTGTTGCACAAGGTATTACTAATGGAGGATTTAGTATGAGGAAATTCCTTGACCCAATGAACTCTGGTTATAAAAAGTCAACCATAGCTTACTATAATCTAATAAAGGGAACTTGGAATATATTCGACATGATTGATAAAATTCCTCACTTTAAGGCATTGTTCGAAGTATATAACCTTACTGATACAACTGATGTAAATATCAGTACTAAATTCAATCTAGTAAATTCCTATAGAGAAGCTCTTATTAAAGAGAATCCTACATATGGTAGAGCTGTTACTAAAGAGCAACTAAATGCACTCGGTGAGCATGTAGACGATGTACTAATCACTGGCTGGCTGGCTAAACGCAACATTACCTTCAGAATGGATGAGGGTCAGAAGTATATCGGAAATGATATCACTCTGCATGATATTAAAGAAGGAGGCGAGGTATTTAGTTTGGCTACTAATGATGGAATTGCTAACTTTAAACTCTGGATGGAAAGAACAGTTATTCCGGAACTTCATAACGGAATGGTTGGAGATAAGAGGGTTCGCTCCTTATTAATCAACCAGTTTGTGCAAGGATTAAGTAGGAACAGACGTACTGACCCATTTACTAGAGGTAATACTACATATATGAAATTACCTATTGATATGATGAACGTAAGAACTGAATCAGACCAAGCAATGTTCAGTAGATACCAGAAAGATTTTGCGGCACTGAAGAGAATTAATCTGCAAGGATTACCTCTTACTGACTGGTTCTTCTTATATAACTTAGTTGTTAATAAGAATAAGTACGGTGCTGACAGACTTACTACTTTACTGAACACATTTGATAAGACTGATGTTAGTGACTTACTAATAGAGTATCAAAAGTATGTAGGACAATCAGACTATGATTTGGATGTTAACATGGACACATTCTCATTAGAAGATGCACTTATTAGAATGGCTCCTATTATTAGTGAAAGTGCTAAGGGTAGAGCTAGAGATAAGTATATTAGAATGAGAAATGAAGAAACAGGTCGTCTTGAACTGTATGAAAGGGACGGAGAAGACTACTATGAAGTAAATGACATCCCAGACCCAAGTAATGTAGACATGCGAAGACTATATGATGATTACTTCGTTATTAGAACTCCAAATCAGAATGCTAAAATGAAAGAGTTAGTCCTTAATAGGAATGATTCTATGGAGAATATAGTTAATAAGATTAAGAGCTTAATGGAGCGCAATACTATACAAATAAGAATTAATTGTTAACATGAGTTGTACAGTAGAATTTTTAGTACATTCTAACGAGGGAGCCCCTAGCTTATTTAAGCTAGAGGTTCCTGACGTTAGTGAAATGTCTTTAGAAGATGCAATAGGAGCATTAATGGGAAATGTAGAGAGTTATAATGATTTTATTAATGCAGTAAATTCAGGAGGATTTCCTATTACAGCTTTGGATTCCAAGAATCTTGGCAAGGACGGATTACCAATTGGTAATTATAATTTAAATACAATTAAAAATGAGTTCCCAACTCCAAATATTACCTACTTAGTAGACAAGTTGCAAGGGGAAGGTGAAGACTTAAATAGGAATAACATACTACTTACTAATGCTAGATTTAGCCTTGCTTGGAATACCAATTATGGTATATTTAGAGACACTAGTGGCAGTTTGGCAGTTATTAAGCCTAAAGAAGAATATATAGAGACCTATCTAAAGCAAAGATATGTGAATACAGTATTAGATAAGGCTCCTAAAGAACAAGTTCAGGAAGTAAACAAGAATATAGAGTCTGCGTTAAAGATGCTAGCTGCAAGTAATGATACTTCATCTAGAGTGCAGACTATCATGAAATATATAGGATACGACTTTAACACCAACAGTATTCATGGTAATGTTATACCTGCTTTTGTGAATTACTTCTACACTAGTGCTACTTTCAATGATGCATTATATAAGAATGGGCTTGTTAGTAAATTTAATGAGCTGTTTAATCAAATAATAGGTACTCCTACTACTGAAATTCCTTCTTATTCAGATACTACAGTCCAAGCACTAGTAGATAGGGCAGAAGTATCTGGGAACTACTTACGTATATCTAAGAAAGATATGCAGGATTTTATGGATGCTTACAGCTACGGAGAATTGTCCGATGAATCTATAGTATCTACTATACAAGACCTGAATAATAAAATTGACAATGAGAAGTTCTTAGACATTGCATTTATAAGTGATGGGGGAATATTATTGAGAAATACGTTTAAGCAGCCGGAATTTGACAAGACTATAGTTAACACAGAATACTCTGGAGAGTTAATAGAGCCTATTGAAACTGTAGGGGGTTATAACATCGCTAAATATAATGACAGATATTATATAGACAGTAGGATTGTTACAACTTCAGACGGGCTGAAAGGAGCAGGAGTAGATAATCTCAAATATGCTAGAAGTATTGCCAATAAACTATTAGACAGGCCTATAGATTTGAAATCGGTCACTAGTAAACTCAAGAATGGAAGTTTAGCAATACAAAGTTACCAATCCTTACAAATTGGAGACAGATTCTCCGTTTTGGATATAGAATTAAATGATAATATAAAGCTATACAATGACAAGGATTTAGTTAAGAACATTACGTTTAACAACTTCATGTCAGAGCTTAATAAGAAACCCCAATATAAGAAACTAATTGGCATACTCAAAGAGCAGGGACTTAATATAGAATCTATACTTAACACTCAAGAGAAATTGGAGACTTTCTTCTTATTAAAGAATCAATTAAGAGACCCAGACATTCATGCTTCTCTATATAACAGTAAAATACCTAGCATGCTAACTCAAGATAAACTAGACTATGAGCTGCAATTAATGACAGAAGCTTTAAATACAATTCAGAATGCTACTGAATCTGTATATGAAGTAACTGGGGCAAATGGGGACAAATACTCATTCAGAAAGCTAGAATCAGAAAGAAGTGTACCAGTTCACAAGAAAGTACCCAGGTCATTTAAAAGTGAAATGGTAGAGATAGCCAATCACCTTAGTAAGAACTATGGTATTAATGTTAATGTAGTTACTGCTAGAGAGATAGCTTCTAAATTCAGAGGTGTAATTCCTAATGCTGGAAGAACTAATGCATTTATTTATAATGGAGAAGTCTATCTAAATGTAGACAGAGCTACTACAGCTGATTCGCTGCACGAGTTTGCACATTTAATTATGGGTTCTATGAAGAGAACTAACCCAGGTCTTTATTATGGACTAGTTGAACAGGTAGAGTCTCTAGCGAATTATGATGATAAACTGGAAGCATTTAGAATGATAGGAGATACTAGGGCTGTTCCTGACTTGAATGAGGAGATATTTGTTACAGAGTTTGGTAATTACTTCGCTAGAATCGCAGAGCCTTGGTTTGAAGGTAAAGAAGCTTCACTGGAGGAAATGGGAAGAATATTTAAAGAGAAGACTCAAAAGACATTCCAAACTAGTGATGATATTAAGAATGAGAAGTTAGGAAGACTTCTTAATATGTCTATAGATAACATTATGTCTGAATTTGGTAGTGCACTTATTAATAACGATTTGGCAGCAGGTTTTGATATGAACTTAGCTTCTGAATCCCGTACTATAACTAACTTAATTCAGAAATTGATAAAGAGTGGTAACTTAAAGGAGAATTGCTAATGGCTTGTTCATATAGTTTAAATATAAATGGTCAAGTAGTACAATTTGGGGAGGGCAATAACAACTATGCCGACCTATTTGACTTCTTGATAGCACATAAGAATCAGATAGAATATGGTCTTATATCTGATATCGTACTTAGTCAGGACACTAAGCAAGCTGAAATAGTAGCTAAGCTAAGAGGTATCAGAAGTGAAGCTAGACTTAGAGAAGACGGAGTAGATTTAACTGGGGGAGATATAAGTTATACTGCTTCTGACGGTAATATGTCCGTTACAGATTTCTTAGAAAAAGGGAGGTCTGGTGACGGTGCATTAATTCAGCCCTTTAATGTTACTAATTGGAGAGGTAGAACTGTTACTGAATTAATGGATAAGGAGAAGATTAGTAGGGAAGAAGCACATGCTAGAGTAGACCAAACGTTAGAGATGTGGGATAGAATAGCTGAAACTGGTATTGATATACACTCTATGATTGGAGACTACTTTGCAGGGCACTATGACTTAGAAGCACTTACTAAGAAATATGGTTTACAATACAGTGAAGCTGTTATTAAATCATTATATGACAACCTAGAAACACTCAAGAGTGAACTGTATAGAGCTCATGGTAAAGGTGCTAAAATAATGTCTCAATTTCTGGTTGATGCCAATACAAATGACGGACTTAAACTAGTAGGTTCTATCGACTTAATAGTTGTAGATGAAGAAGGACAACCTCATTTGTATTTATTTAAAAGTTCTACCAAAATTTCTAACGACTGGGATGCAGCTAAAGCATCTAAATATGATTATCAATTAGGATTTTACAGGCAGATGTTAGCTTCTAAGGGAATCCCAGTAAGAAATATGGAACTTAATATAATTCCAATGAAAATAGAAGGCCTAGATGAAGGTCCTTTAACAGATGTTCAGTTTGAGGCAGTACAAGACAGGAAGAAAGACACATCTTCAGCTGTTAATAGACTAGCTTGGGGAGTAGGAGAATATTACTCAAATATTAGTAACATAATACCTGTAAGGATTACTGATGAGACTGTAGGACATCCTATTAAGGACGGAGTGCTTAACACTCTATCAAAGTTTATTCCTAATCCTAAATTACAGAGTAGAATGGATAGAATAGACGTAGATTCGTTTATTCAAACTCAAGTACATGATTCACCACATCCTTCAGAAGGAAGGTGGTACTTTAGTGATTATTACAATCATAGTAAACCTATCTATATTAAAGATACAGCTGATAAAGCCGTTAATGAAGAACTTAGACAAAAGGTTGAAGAATACTTAAAGAAGAGGGATAGAATCTTTGCAGAGAAGAGACAGACATTTATATATGATTTGGACAAGGCTTTAAAGGGTTATAAACCTCTAGACCAAATAGTACCACCATCAGGGTTTAAGACTACAGCTTTTGTAGTAAGCACATTTCAAAAGTATGTAAACGACCCCGGTTGGGAAGTGGTTGATATGGAGAATCTTAAACAGCTGGGAATTATAGCTATTCATAATGTTATTACTAAGCAAGTGGACTTTGTGGCACTTAGTAAGCATGATTTAAATACTATTATACCACTGTCTTTAGGAACTACTATGTTGGGAGATTATGAGAAGGATGCATATGCCATGAATAATCCGTGGTTATTAAGAGCTACTAGTGGTAATATAGAGTTGATGAAGATTATGGCAGCTATTAATGAGATGCCAGAAGTCTTCGGAGATGTATTTAGGATTGGAACATTTAAGGTCTTAAATGCAGATACAGCTACTATAGCTAATATGAGAAGCATAAGAGAAACATTCAACTTATTAGCAAAGGAGACTGGAGTAACTAATAGACTTAATCAAGTTACATTTATGGATGAACTTGAGGTTTTAAAAGGAGAGTTCTTAGCACTTATGAGTAGACCTGATGCTACTCCCAGAACCCAGCAAGAATTAAACACTAAAGTACGTAAGGCATTATTTGACATAAATGTAAACGATAAAGCTGCTACAGCCGACAGGTTAGAAGATATAGCCAAAACGTTGTATACTTCATTCCCAACTATCCTTGAGAAAGCATCAGTGGAAGATATAATGAAAGAGAACTCTAATACTGGTATAGAAAGATTCTATAAAGCAGTTCTAGGAACGATGCTTTATTATAGGGATATTCCATTTACACAGCCGGAGAAGATGGGAAGATATACTCGTAAAGGAGCTCCATTATCAGGAGGTATGGATACTAACCCTGAACTAATTCCAGAGAATAATATTAGACAGGCTGTTAAATTAGTAAGAAAGGCATTTGATGGGGTTACTAGGAAGACTGAAGAGTATTACTATCCATTCTTTAATGACTACGTTAAAGCCTTGTGGAAGGATAAGGGATACTCAAACGCAAGAAACTTAGTAATAGGAGACCAGACTAAAATATACGACAATATGTTTAGAAGAAATCCAGACGGGTCTCTAAATGAGCAAATGCTGTTTGCTAATCCTTACGATAATAGTACTCCACTGTCATCTGAAGAAAGAAGATTCCTGAAGAAGATATTATGGGACATCAACAAGTACAGATTTAATCTGGAAGGTAAGTCAGAATCTGACCCAGAAGTGGCGCAACTAAAGAAACAAGACAAATGGTTCTGGGTACCATTGCAGCAGACTAATAATAAGATATTACAAATGGGAATTGCTAAATGGGCTAGCCAAGAAACTAAAGATGTTACTATGAAATTTAAAGACTTCTGGAATAGAGAAGAGAATGATGCATATTCGGAGGAAGAATATACAGCTAAGTCTGACATAATTACTAGATATGAAATGTATAATAGGTTTAACATTTCTGAATCTAGTGAAGATGCCAGACAGGCATTACTAGCACAATACAATTCTGACTTCTGGGAACGTAACTTAGAGTCATTGGTAACTAGCTATGTGTTTGCCGCAGAACGTAAAGACGCCTTTGATGATGTGCTCCCGGCAATTAAAGCAATTAAATTATTAGCTCTTAACTATGCTAAAGAGACTGGTGTTGATTTAACAGTGTTTAATGAGACAATGGATAATTATCTTAAAATTGCAGTATTTAACCAGTCCATTATTAGTGAGGAAGGTAAACAGCTATACCAAGCTGTGGGTCCTATTAAGAGATTAGCATCCTTCGGATTGTTAGCATTTAATGTTACTGGTGGAGTCAGAGATGTATTTGACGGAATGTGGAAGAACTCTGCAATGGCTTTTAGTAAAATGTATTACACTGGAGAGAAGTTTACTTATAAAGAATTACTACAAGCCGGAGCTATCATCATGAAAGATGGGCCAGACTTTTTATCAAGAGTTACTAAGATAGAGGCTCTTAATGCTAGAATGAGGCTCGCTGATTTTGATATGAACAAATTGTCACAGAGGCTAGTAAGTAACAAGTCAGGATTGTCTAATCTATCCAGGTATACTTATTGGTTTACTACAGCACCGGATTACTATAATAGAATGACCATGTTTATAGCTCAAAGTCTACATGATGGGACTTGGGATGCTATAGAAATGACTAAGGATGGATTAAAGTATGATTGGAAGAAAGACAAGCGGTTAGCCGCTTATGCTTCTGGTAATAAGAGTAATCCAGATTATAATAAGCAAAGAGGTCTGTATCTATCTATGATGAAATCTTTTAATGAAACTGAAGGTTTAAATCTAAAAGAAGGTGATGCATTACCATTTGCCTATACACAGGACGAAGTACTTGCTATTAAGACCTTATCAGATTTAGTTTATGGTTATTATGACCATGACGGAAGAATGCAGGCCGAGAAGACCTTTATGGGAGCGTTGCTTGGTCAATTTAAAACATTCTTGTCCGCAACCAGGAATGCTTATTTGCTAGAACCAAAGAACTATGGACTGGCAGGTAGAGTTCAAGCTAAAAATGATAATGGAGACCTTCTATGGTACAAGGATATAGTAGACGACAATGGAGAAACCAAAACCATAGTAACTACAGAGAATACAGGAGTGCCGGTAGAAACTTGGGCTGACAGATACCTAGAGGGAATCTTTTACACCCTTAAAGATGCTTGGAGGGAATTTAAATCCGGAGGTCTAAAAGGAGTTAAAGATAACATATGGAACGAAGATACTGGTGTCAAGAAATCTAATTTAAAGAGATTAGGACATGACTTAATGCTGTGGTTGTTATTAGGAGCTCTAGGTCAGTATCTAATAAGGTTGTGGGCTGAAGCCAGAGAGGAAGATAGAGACCCATTAAATCCTACCATGTCTAGGGCTATGGAAGATACAGTGTTTAGTCTATTCCAGAGAGGATTTACCAATTCATTTGGCGATGTAACTCCTATCAATACTATGTCGAGTTTAGTTAATAATTCGGAACCTGTATCTATTGGATATCTTAGCACGGTGTTCAATAATACCTATGAATTTGCATTTGGAGATAAGACTCTATCTCAATACTTTATGGGAACTACAGGATTCGGTAGAACTTTCAAGGGAGCTACTACTGAACTAAAAAATATAGCTAAATTAGCAGCTGACACAGTTAAAGAAGATACAGAGTAATAATCAAAAAAAAATGGCCTGTACAGTAGAGCATTACACTCCACCATACAGGCCATTATTGTTTATTGAAGCGCCCCTAAGGTCTCCATCATAGTTGCTACTTTGACAATTAACTCACCGAGAGTTCCGTTATTATCAATAATATAATCGTAGTCATTATAATCATCCAAAGCATGTTCTGAAATATGATTATCTAGTAATCCGGTATCTCTGTTTACCTTAATGACAATTCCTTTTCTATCTTTGATAGCCTGGACTTCATTTGGAAACCTAGTATCTGGCATAATCCAACAAGGCTCTACTGTATTCATGTGTGCGAATACAGTATTACCGTATTCATCAGTACCATAAGTAGGATAACTCTTGAATTTCCTTTCATAGTCAAACATCATAGATTTAACCCATAGGTTAGGGTCAATAGTTCTTCCCACTTCAGTACCTAGTACTTGTAGGAACTCTCTATGAGTCATAGGCTCCCCTTCACTATTACTAATTGGAATATATGTAAATGATTCTTTGATACTCTCTGTCTCAAAGCTTGACTTATCACAACCCAATATAATGGACGCACACTGTTTCAGCTTCTCTGCCCATGGATGTTTCTCCCATACACTAAGTATAGGAGCAATATCCTCGCTTTCACAGACAGCTTCAAAGTGTTTAGCATTCAGAGTTACTTCTCCCCATAGTTTAGAAGATTTAAGCCAACTTATATACCGAATGATATTACAAACTGTATCCTTACCGCTTTGCTTCTTACCAACTATACCTATAATCATTCTTCTAGAAGGGTTATTTCATCGTCGCTATACTCACAATCTCTTACTTCTAAATCTCCTAGGTCTACTGTGTCGTAAGCCTTTTCCCAAGCTTCGTCTTCGCTGTCGGCTTCAACTTCTATGTCAAAGCATAGACGACATCTAAGCTGTCTATCGATACTTACATTATACTTCGGCATCAGTAGTAGCTATTACTAACTCACCAGAGTCAATTGCTTTACGAATGTATCTCATTAATGTGATAGGTTTCGGATACTCTGCTAGAAATGTAGTAGCATCGTCTCTGTCATTCATGTCTATTGGAAAGACAATAGCTTTATCACCAGCTATTATTTGGTAATAAAGCACACCAGCTATAGCATGTGATATCTTAGCTGGATAAGGTAAGGTTACAATTTCTTTTAATGTCATATTATACTACACAAGATTTTACTAAATCAGCAATCTGTTTACCATCTGCGGCAGGGAACATAGCTTTAAGCTCTTTGATAATGATTCCCATTTTGCTCTTAGGAATCTTAGGCCCGTCTTCACATCCTTGTAATGCACAGACTTCTACTAACCCTAAAGCAAGTACTTTATCATCAGGGACCTCGGGCAGAAACTCATTCAAGATAAGAGATTCTGCCATTTCATTATCATATAAATCCTGACGACCTGCCATACGATACTGTTCGGCATTATCAATACGTTGGTCACGTAACTTCTTAATAATGGCTACTTCAGCAGCATTGTCAAGAGGTTTAGCATTCTTAGCAGTTGCATAGTTGCTAAATTCCGTCTTAATTGCACGGAGAACTGTAGTCCGAACAGCGTCATGGTTCTTCATGGACTCCATAATTAAGGAGTTTAATTTATCATTCCACATATCATTTCTATTTAAAATGTTAATAACTCGGTTAGCATCCTCATTAGTAATACCTACGTTACCATTAGTTCTTACTAAGAACTTGTTCTGGCAAGACAACATTTCTCTATCATCATCCAGAATTGCATAGACGTAAGGTTCGGTTTGAGAATCTAACCACTCTTGGATTTCTTTACCTCTATGGTCTCTAAAGGGAGTGGTACTATAAATTTGGAACTTTAACCCAGCTTTGTCAAATACTGATTGTAAGTTAGAATCTGTTCTCCAAGAAGAACTAACTATTACCTTACAATCTGTTTTACTAACTATATCGTTGATGATATCAACACATTTTGGGTCGAAGTCACCTTGAGGATATACATGGTCTTTATTCCATTCTTCGTGATACCACTCGTCACTATTAAGAACTCCAGAAATAAATATTTGTTAATCCTTTTCATAGAATGTTACTTGTCTAGAGAATCCATTCTCCAGTATATCCTTGTCTGGCGATACTTCATTCTCAACATCTGCCGAATATTCTTCTATGTACACTTCAGTATCAACATTCTGTATGGTACATCCAGCAACCCAAACACAATCACCCTTATCCATAATAACTTCATAAGGCAGTGCTGACCTGTAATCAGTATGATAAATTTTACCAGTTTGTCCAACTTCTGTATGAGCGGAGTCTAGGACTACTTTGACCTTAGTGCCTTTAGCTAAAGCATATCCCTTTCCTTCTAATACACAGACACTGGTGTCCAATTTATGTAGTTTGTAATTACTTAACTGTACTGCATACAATGAATGCTCTGATAAAGTCATGGAATACACACAAAGTAAATCACCATATTTGAGGTCTTTTGTATCCTCTCCTACATACTTGATACAATCGTCAAGGTATATTCGCGCAATAGGTTCAGGAGTCCAAATTTGGAAGTTTCCAGAAGGGTCTAGTAAGTCATTATAAACTGGAATGATGAGAGCATCTTCTAGCTCATTTCTGTATCTATAATCTGCTCTAATTGCTAACATACTATCCCAACGTACTTCTGACTCTCTTATGCCTGAATTGACTACAGTACCGTAAGCTCCTTCGACTATATGAGTATCTTCTGAAGAAACCATTCTAACTCTTGTTCCCTCAACAATTTTAAACTTTCCCTTTTTCAGATTCATGTTTCATAAATTCATCTGTTAATTCAACTCCTAATTGACATATCTCTTTAAATGACCTCTCATGTAAGAGGTCATTGTTATTGATTAATGCTAATGTAAATTCAAATCTCAATCTTTCATACTTTTTATGTTGCTCATTAGCTTCCTTTTGAGCTTCAGCTGCTTGCTGTGCAGCTTTAATACCCTCCAGGAACTCACCCCAATCTTTACTGTTGTCCATAGAAACTAGGGTTTAGATGTTTCATAGTGTGCCTACGTAATATATTCTCTGCTGTACCAGAATCCCATTTAGATTTGCTTCTTATAAAGGCAATATCCTCACTTGAAACATTGGTCATAGCAGAATCACGGTCTCTATCTGTCTCAAATCCACCTACATAATGTACAATAGGACAATCATCTATGGTATATGGGTCATCATCCTCGCATAAGTCTGCATTGAGCTCATCTACCATGTCAACATGATAAAAACCGTCTTGTCCAGCTACGCCTACTCTAAACCTAGGTTCAGAGAACATATGATAAATGCACAAAATACATGGAGGACACTCTGTATCATCTGTATTCTCCTTAATGTAATTTGCTATGAAATTAGCTGCCATTTCATCACAACCCCTACAATCTCCGACTACAAATTCACAGTCATCGTAATTATCGTTGCATGTATCTATTACATCAACAATTGCTGGAACGTAGAACTTCTCAAATTCTTCAGGAGTTATGTCTCTGTGTCCACTAATGAAGTATGTCATTCAGCAAATAAATCGTCTAAACCTTCTACTTCTTCATAATCTACATAAGTATAAAAGATGCCTTCAATGAGATGTCTATGATTAAACGCCCACTGGTAATTATCAAGGTCAGATATTTTAACCCACATGATAGCCTTTACCTCATTCTCCTCTCCGCCTAGCTGTCCTTTGATAGCATTAGTAGAAATTCCAATATGGCTCTCGTCTACTACAGCCATGAACCTCATAGTAACATTCTGTCTGTTAGAGTCCTTTGGGTCATCGTTAACACTACACATATAAAGAGCACTAGGTTCAATCTTAACTCCAGTTTCCTCGTAGATTTCCCTAGAGCAGGCTTCTGCTAATGTCTCATCAAAGTCCAAATAGCCACAAGGACAGTTCCAATATCCTTGAAAGTCTGGTGCTCCTTCACCTCTTTGATTAGCAAGAACACACCATTCATTGTTAATCCTACAGAATATAAATCCTGCAACGGCTATACTACGGTGAACCCAGACTGTCTCACCAGTTTCAATTTTAATAGGATAATTCTTCATTAATAAAATTCTTTAACTAATTCAACCTTATACATATAAGTTATATTGGTCAATAAATGCTTCTACAGTATCTTTTACAAATGGCTGGATATACACTCCAAGCTTTACTCTATTGCGAATGCAAGTAGAGCATATTGTTATCTGTGGAGCATATACAACATGCACATTCTCCGGAAGGTCATGTGGGGTCTCCTCTCCACTTACCACCATGAGGAATTTATAGTCATACAAGACCCTTTATGCCATTCAGGAATATCCTTGTAGGTTTCTGGAGTAGTAATGATTACTAATTCATCCTCTGGCATTCTAGACCTCAATTCCTCCAGTACAACGTACCTCTGGGATAAGCAGGACCTGCTAAGTCTTTCTCTACATCACTTACATGCACAAAAGGTAAAGTGTCGAATTGCATACAACTCATAGCATACCTATATGAAAATTTAGAGCTACTCTCCTTCCATAAGTTTTGATATGCAGGAATTACTAATACTCTACCCACCTGGCTAGAGTTAATGGCTCCCATTACCACATTTACATGCCCGATATGGGGAGGGTCAAATGAGCCAAAGAATAATCCTACTCGCATTGCATTGCCTCCTTAACTGCTGCTTTAACTATACTATCAAGTTCATGCTTACACTTCTTACAGTCTCCTGCATGTGCAAACCAATGATTTTGCCAGTAATATGTATGACCATTCAAAGTAAGAGCTTTGATATGACCATTACGACAAGTTCCAACCTTATCATAATTGTCAGTCACATTACTACTGGGAGTACAACTAGAAAGGAGCCAAAGCAAGGCCAAGGCTCCATAATACAATTTCATTTTCATCTAAATCCAATTTTAGGTCTATTACTTTCAATTTGTTCACCACCATTGTCTGTGCCTAAGTTATAGACATCACACAATGCCATGTCTTCAGTTACAGGTTCGGTCTTACCAAGTTTTACAGCTAAGGCAGTAGCTTTGTCTTTGGTAAGTTTACCAAATTCATATTTAACTTTCAATCTTCCTTTACGTAATAATGCTTTATCAATACTACTAATATCAGCATTAAAGGTACATATGAACTTAAGGTTTAAAGAGTCTCCGAGTATACCATCTGACAGGTTTAGTAAAGAGGATATTCTGTGATTTCCTTTAGTGTCCCTACTTACTAATAAGTCCTCGCAGTCTTCTACTACAAACACTGAATCTCTCTTATTAGTAAGAAGTTCAATAAATGAAGCATCTCCAATGTATTGAAACGTAGAAGCGTCTAAGAACACAAACTTCTTACCTGGATTGTCGGCTATTAGCTTTCTAATATAACTAGTCTTACCGCAACCAGGAACTCCGTGCAATATGGCAATTCCACTCTCCTTGGAATTTATCATATCGGTTATTTGTTGATGTGGTAAGTCATCATTATAATTAGATTGTATATCACAATCTTGCTCTTTTACCTTCATGAGTGTAGTTCTGAATCCTTGATTACTGTAGGTTACGTATTCCATAGTAGCTTTAGCCTCTTTATATACCAAGCAATCTACTATTTCTTTTGGAATATCATCAGTATTCAACATTAGAATTTCTAGGTCCTGAAGGTCTATAATATACTCATCAGTGAATAAGAAGTAATCATCTCCCCACCTTATATGAACTGCATCTGGAAACAACTTTAAAAGGTTGTGCTGAGTTGCCCAATAGTCTATAGGTTTGCCCTTGGAAATAGATTCAATCTTTCCTTTAGATTCTGCATCTGACCATTCTCGTCCTTCTGGTAAGTCTACTGCATAATAATCTGACCTAAAAGTTGCCCTATGTGGAGCTCTTCCATGTATCTTCATAAATACAGCGGCTAATGCAGAACCTAACCCATAAGTTGGGGCTATGACTACATCATAACACTCTTTAATAGCTGTGTGAACTCTTCTTTCTAAATCATTCATATAATTCCCTAGATATATAAATTGGCGCTTTCTTACGTTTGAACTCTGATGCCAGATGTCTGCTCCATACCTTATTAACTACATCTTCTCCATGTCTAGCACATAATTGTGACCAGCAATCAGATTCTGCCATTTCATCGTGTGGATGCATGATTTGTCCAGCTGAGTCGTAGCTCTTTCTAAAATTCTCGAATGGAATGAATCTACTAAGGATATCATCCACAGTAGCGTAGTCCTTAGCACCTATCTGGTCTAAGTCACCTACATCACCATGAATAGTCCAGAATCCAAGCTGATAAACAAGATTTTACTTCTCTCATTTCACCAGTATGTTTGCCTTTATCATCCGACAGCTTAACACAACCGTAAACAGGTTGATTAGCATTCATTTGACAGCTAATAAGCTTCATCACTATATTAGCCGGCTTAAACCCAGTATCATTAGTGAGATTAGTGCCTATTCCAAACGAACACCTGATTCTACTTCCACAATACTCCATAATGTCCTGACACTTATCAAAATCCAAAGCATTACTGAACACTATAGTCTTAGTAGTGGGGTCTACTCCAAGTTCTTTATAACGAGCAATCATACTGTTTATGAATTTGAACTCATCGCCAGAGTCACATCTTACTCCGTCAAACAATTTAGCTTACTTGCGAGACAGGTTCTTCATGAACACTTCAGAAGTATATGTGTCAGACAATGCTATTCCCAAATCGCCGTCATACACATTTACCCAATTCTCAAGAGCCATGTAATTAGCCTGTTTATAGCCATACATAGCACCGTGGAACATGAACCACTCATGCGGATGAGTTCCCCATCATAGGCATTTCATAGCCAGATAGCAGTTAGAAGTGCCAGTACAATAGATAGAACCTTCCTTAATTGCAGATACTACCTCATCCTGTACATTATAACTGAACCGTCTTCTGGATACTCTGTCAAGTCACGGTCAAAGAACTCAAATGTTCCTCTAGCTTGAGGAAATAGTTTCATGTAAGCATACGAAGTTGTAAATTTATACAAATCCGTATCAAGAATGGATTTTACTATCATTTCTCTTTAAATTTATCAATTAATCTCTCCATTGCTAAGTCAATGAGCTGCAATGATTCTATCATTCTGTCTGTTCTCTCTTGCTTAGTAAGATTCCTGTATTCATTGAATTTAACAACAGCATCACCGAGAGTTGCAATTATAATTACCGTATTTACATAAGGCAACAACCCTAGAATTGTGAGTAAAGTAACCACTCTACTTGTCATATAGGGTCTAATGTCCTTCTTTAGATACATTCTAAATATCATAAATGCGAAGAACAGAACCGATACTGAATAAATTAATCCCATTTTAAACCACAGTTTTTAATTAAATTAGCAAGTTTATCTCCACCATCTATGGATGCAATATACTTAGTGTCTACTACAATGTTATCCTTGTAACCCATAGCTATCAAGTCACATATAGTTTCATGCACACAATAATCACCAGCTATACCAACTACCCTGATTTCGTTATCTGGGTCAGATTCGAAATCAAGTAATATATCTGATATAACAGAGAAGCTTTCTAAATTATCAAAGATACTATATTCTTCCTTGTCAGGACTATTTCCTTTAATGAAGATGTCTGTATCCTTATGATAAGGATAGTTGTCTATCACACTCCATAGTGGGGCATATACACAACTTCCAGCAGTACCTTTAACACAATGTGGAGGCCATTGGCCTCCGTTCTCTTTAAAGGAGCAGTGGTTAGATGGGTGAAAGTCCTTAGTAACCATTACATAGTCACAGTCAATTTCACCGTTCTGTAATGCACTAGCAAGAGCATCCATCTTCTCCTTAGCTCCTTCCACAGCTAAAGACCCACTGATGAAATCCACCTGTGGGTCTACAATTAATAAAATCTTATCCATACTTTATTTAGAACACGCTGCTATTGCGGCAACTATTAGCAGTATTAGAAGTAACACTAATACAATACCTATAGCGAAGACTACTGGCAGCCATAATGGAGCAAGTACCCACCACCATGACCATGTTGCAACAGCAGTTGTTCCTGTTAATTTAAGAATTACAAATACTATGGCTATAGCAGTTAATAGGCTAGAGCCGCCAGATGTATAAACTACCTTTTCAGTTGGCATCCTTTTAAACATTCAAATATAGAGGTTTGTAAGAAACTACATAATCTTCATTTACTAACGATACGTTAGAGAACTTCATGCCATTAAATTCCTGTATTCCATGACATCCACTGTGAATGTGTCCGCAGAAACAATGTTTAGGTTGTTTACGCATGATTTCATCGGCTAACCATGTATTACCCGCATCTTTTCCTGCCCACGCTCCTTCATGTATCCCATTACGTTACGGTTAAGCCTGTCATCAATTCTCTCCTTACAAGCGTCAAGGTAAGCTTCTAGAGCAGCAACTTGTTTAGCATTTTGCTCACAAGGGAACTTCTCATTCAACTTCTTTACTCTGTCAAGCAGGATAAGGGCAAGTTGTTCTGATTGCCACCCTGGAGTTACTGTACCGTCTTCGTGCTTGTGGACAAACTGAATTGTGTCAGTAGCATCCACATACTTGGTTTTGCCATTAACAAAGCCGGCACACATTTGAGCACGGTAACGATGTGCCCCGTTACAATCATCAGGAATTACTTCAATAGTTTTTAAGTCCTTAACCGGGACATACTTCTTTCTGCTACTAATAATTTTAGCCATAATGCTTATTCTTTATAAATGTCCAACAATTCACTAAATTCGTTAATAGTCTCACACAAATGCTCTATGCAATTTATGAGAGCTCCTTTCTCCAGTCCCTCTAGCCATTTAAGCCTAGTCTCTGGAGTGCAATCTTCGAGACAAGTAGGAGTAGGCTTCTCCTCTCCTTCTAACTTATCGAAGATAAATATTCCACTAAGATTTCTGCGCTTCATTCACTTGCTTATTAATTATACATTTAACTTGAGCATAAGATACAGGAGTGTAATTATTATTATCAACTCCTACATCATACTGGGTTGGAAGTAAATAAGGCAGTCTAGCTGCATCAGCTCCAGCACTATTTGGGCATGTCCAAATAGCTGCCATACGGCATCCTCTGGTTTACGATATATTCCACCATAACACAGAAACGGATAGTGATTTAAGTATATACTACGAGTCTCTATCGAAATCTGCATTTGGGGGACCACTATCTCAAACTTACCCATGTAACCTTGTCTTATGTTCTTCCTATCATGGTTTCCCAGTATGAGGTAAATCTTGCCTTTTAGACGAGACAAAACATTACTCCATACTGCACTACCACCTAGAGCAAAATCTCCCAAATGGAAGACTGTATCATCGTCAGTAACCACACTATTCCAGTTCTCAACTAACATATCATTCATATGGTTTACATCCTTAAATGGACGATTGCACAGATTGATAATGTTAGCATGACCAAAATGTGTATCTGACGTAAAGAATGTGTGCTCCGGGTCAAATTTAAATTTATCCACAACAATGTTTATATTTCTTGCCACTGCCGCATGGGCAAGGGGCATTACGACCTATCTTCGGATAAGGTCTAACATATGGTTCTCTTCTTAGGAAGTTAGCAAGATGTTTCCTTAGCAATGCTTCTTCCTCCTTTGACAATTCCTTGTCCATGTCTAGTGCGTCCTGCATTCTGAATGTGATTAGATACTTTAAGAATAATATAAATCTGATAACTAAGTGCATCTTGTAGTCTAGGAGTTTCACCTCTTCCTTATGAAGTTCTCGCTTATATCTCCTAGTATCTGTTCGATACTTGTAGATTCCCTTCTGCATCAACATCTATATAATTATCCAATAGTAATCTATCTCGTAATTCAATTGCAAGTTCTCTTGCCTGCGGATGAGCATCATTTGCACATCTCAATTTCAAGAACTCTATCCATTGTTCAACAGTGCCAGTCATTATTAATTCTGTCTTTAGTGCTAAAGGTAGTACATTTCTAGCTTGTTGAGCAGGCTCGCCCTCTGTCAACAATCCGAAATATGTACTTTCTGCCTCACACATAGCTTGTATCCATGCAGCTTCAGTTCGAGATAATCCTTCAGATATAGTTAAATCATAAGTATGACATAGTTCTATATTATATGAATTACCCTCGAACATATTCTTATACCAGCACGGTATTATACAATTTAATTCCTTACCAAACTTAGCCTTAGAGTAATTGCAATACCTAGTACTTTCTTGAGCGAAGCTAAATAGTCTGTGTCTACAGAACTCTCTAGCAACTCCCATATCACATATAAATCTTACAGTGACACGTTTAACGTGATATTCTGTAGGTTCACACAAGTATTGCAAGTCCTCAAGCCAACCATTTTGGAGTAATACTCTATAGTTAGTAGTTATAGCTACAAAGCCATCAGGTATGCCCGGGACTGGTTGTGCTTGTACAGCTTCCGAGTACTGATTCTCATTATACTTACTCCAAAGTCTGTAAGCAATGGGATTAGAATCATCATTAGCCTTAAAGTCATATCTGAGATACACAGTACCATGCTCTAGCATAGCAGTATGTCCTCTAGCTATAATGACATTATTAATAAACTTCTTAGCACTGTCTTCTGTTATCTTGTCTTCAGACTTATAACAAGTCCTTGCACACAGTTCCATGTGTTTGAATAAACCTTCAACACTTGGTTCCTGGTTAATAAGTTCTACTTTCGGTTTGATTAGGCGCATTAAGCTTTAATTCTACTTCTTTAGATTTGCAATGAACATAATCTCTTAGTAGATGATAAGTTTTGGTACTTATCTCCATCTTCCAATCGTTAACAAACCTTACAAATTCATCATTGAAGTAAGCAACTGCGTCTAAATTAATTGCAAACCCGTCATCAGCTTCAACGAAATAAGCCATTAATAGAATTTTACTTCTTTAGAACTATATTCATCTTGTTCGGAGACAAAGTCATTATCATTGACTATCTCCTCCTCTTGACAGGCATCTTTCTCTCTATCCCATATACATACCAAATCAAGTGCACTTTCAAGATGTTTTAAACTGTAAGGTGCTCTGTGATTTTGGTCAAAGTTACTGTACACTCTCTTAAATACCTTCATTATGTCCCATTCCCGATAAAGTTCATTATCAGTATTCATGAGCATATTAAAAGTATATGATGTACCTTGCATATAGCCACCCCGGCTCAAGAATACAATGTCTTTATTCTTAGAAGCATTAGGCGGTAAGCAATCAGTGATTACTAGACACAGTTGTTGATTTCTCATCTGAACAACCATTGTATTCTCTAAATCATTCAGAGTCATCGTCCCAGTTCATATAAGGGTTAGACGCGAGGTTATAGTTATAATACTTAGTATCTTCTGTAACCTCTTCTCCTACAAAATCAGGCAGAGGAGGGTTGAGAGTTGCCTGTGATAACTCACACTCGGCAATTACTAATCCTTCATTCTCTCCTAAGAACTCATCAATTTCCCATTTGTTACCCATATGATATACTATGTAGCGTACCTTACGAATAACATTAGGACAGAACTTTAGAAGCTCCTGTGCTTCATACAATGGGATTTCCTGTTGCCATTCAAAACGACTAAGGGTTCCCTTAGCTTTAATAAATAGCCAACCATGATTGTCCCTAATAGCTATCCTAGTTTCAGAGAGAGGATTGTCTCCAAGATAACCCTGGACTATCAATCCTGCTCTTTGAGCCTGCATCTCATAGCTATTGTTTTTCACTAAATACTTTCTTTCAACTTCAATCATATTAATGTACCCAATGGTCTTCAATTGATATATCAGCACCTAAATGAGCACGTACACAAAATGGTTCGCCTCCACTTTCCATACATTTAACTAGTATATTACCTACTTCTTCAGCAATATCATCCGGTGCTTCAACATTATGTTCATCATGTACGGGAACACAATATTTAACTATAAACAGCAGATTGTTCTTCCTTAGCCAATTGAAGAACTTAATTGCAGACAATTTGAAACACATAGAACCAGCATGTTGTATCGGATAGTTAATAGATTGCTTCATGGAATCAGATAACCTTCTTCTCAAATGCTGTGAGCTTGTCTTATAATAATTGTCCCCATTACGCCCTAGCATATACTTAGCTTCAGGAGACCCAAGTTCACTGTCGATTTTACACAGATTGTCCCAGTCATATATAAATGCCTTATGCTTAGTAATAGGATTAAGAAGGATATATCCCTTATCAAGGACATCTTCTCTCCTAAACTCCTGATATCTCTTTAGTCCAGAGAAACCAGACATATAGTTATTATATACTTCTTGAGCTCTTGCCTTAGTAAGACCATAATTCTTCATTAAAGTGTTCCAATCTCCACCATAATTAAAACAAAATTCATACCCTTTAGCAGCATCTCTAAGAGGTTTGTATTTAGCTTTAACTTCAGATAGTGGAGTATCATCAGGGATGTCTGTAAATACTATTCTGGCAGTTAGACTGTGTAAGTCACCACTACCATAGATAAGCTCTTCCAACATCGCCTTATCATTGGCAATAGATGCCATTAAGAAAGACTCCTGTCCTTTATAATCACAACTAATCCATTTATACCCAGTATCAGAAATGAAACACGACCTAGTAAATGGGTCATGCGGCAAATTCATTAAAGACGGGTTAGTAGCGGATAACCGCCCAGTATCAGCTCCTAATTGAAAATAGTCTGGATGAATCCTACCACTTACTGGATTAATTTTATCTATGAACTTCTGTCCAAAGGTATCAACTAGAATTTTAGCCTTCTTATATTCTACATAAAGAGGAACTATACTACACTTATGTGCTTGTGGCTTTATCAACTTAATATCAGCAGATTTCTTCTTCTGCTTAGTTTTAGCATCAATGGTAGTACAATTAAGTCCCAACATTTCAAATAGTGGAACTACTTGTTGACTACTAGACCAGTTAATGTTACACTTAGCTGAAGCATCAAATCCACTGAACAAATCGCCTTGTAGATTCTTGGTAACATATGGGAAAGGTTTGTCATATTCATAATGAATTAGCCCAGTTTGTGGATTACAAACCCTCTTTATTTGTCCCATATGAGGGCCTACTTTGTCAAATAGTTGATTCTCATGCATAATGTCCACTTCCTCTGTGCAGGCTTTAACATAGCCTTCAGAAGATTTATGTTCATTATAATAATTTTCAACCCATTCGTTAAGCTTAGCTTCTGCTTTATTAACTTCCTCTTTATCTCGAATCATCTTCTGCTTCCATTTTACTGGGTCAAGTTTAGCCCCACAATATTCCATATAGGCAATTACTGGAGTAAACTTCATTTCAAATTCAGCAGCTTTAGTTAACTCCTTCTTCTCTAGTTCTGCATCTTGCTTCTCCTTAATCTTAGTAAGATACATAACATCACCAGCAGCATATTGTACCACTGGTATGGTTAATCCTTGAGTGATAATCTGCCCTCGAACAGTTTTATCAATATCTATACCAAGATAGTTATCAGCTGCTGCTTTTAAAGAAAGACTATGAAACTGGGGAGGATAGCCAAGATAGAGTAACTTCTCAGCAATCATTCCATCCCATACATTATAAGGAACTATTTTATGGTGATATAGAAACCTTAAATCAAATGCAATATTCCAACCTAAGAAAGTCTTAGTAGGGTCTTCAAGGACACATTTAAGCTTCTCAATTGGAATAGTTACATTGTCAACGACTATTTGGTCTTCCCCTAAACCATACTGAGTACACAGTAATGGTTTTGTATAGGGGTCTAAACCAGCAGTTTCTGAATCATATTCTACCCAACTATGTGGCATAATCATGTCTATAGCATCAGATAGAGATAATTCCTTATAAGCGTCAGTTTCAAATAGTGACCTTTGATTACTGACTAGATATATCATGAAACCTCAATATCAACAGTACTAATATCAACATCTCCTAAGCTACTAAGTGCGGCTTGTATTCTGCTCTTAATAGCTTCTATGGCTTCATCTATATCCAAATGTCCGTAATATTCATACCATGCTAATCCCTTAGCATTTATGTCAACTTTGAAGACTTTCTCTTCTACATTATAAGGAGCAAATGGGTCACGTTCTGCTCCAGCTGGTAAATTACTCATTAATTAATAGCTGTTAGAATTAATAATAAGTAATCTGTCCACAGACCTCGTCACCGAGTCTTAATCAGCTGTATCGAAATACAGCAACGTTGGGTTATCTTTCTGTATATCTATAGAATCCAGATTCCTAATAGCTAACTGTTGAGCGAACTGATTAGTATCGAACCCTATCGTTATAAGATGATAACCATGTGCAGTTGGAATTACATGTTTAACTTTGATGTCTTGTGCACCTCTACAACTATTAACAATTTCTATGATTGTGTTAAGATAGTTCTCGTCCTTACTATCAACATCCACAACCCATAGTGGCTTGTAGCCTCTAGCTCTAGTATGCCCACAAGATGAATCCCAAATGCGATATCCTTGATAGCAGTTGCCTTCTTGGATTAGTTTGGCATACTCTTGTATAGCAGTACATGCCACTTCTTCAGCATTACGTCTATTCAAGGTAATGTATGCTCTTGCATGATTACTCTGGCACAATTCAGTAATTTTAGCTCTTTTGCGCTCTAGCTGTTCCCTACTGAATATATAGTAAGTTTTAACGGTCCTATATCCGTTATTACCAGTATCAGTAACACAGCCGTCTTTCTTGCGTTGTATAATTTGCAAGAAATAGAACTCATCTGAATTATTAAATTCCAGAATGTCTAGTATTTGGTCAAAATTATCTATTACCATTCTTCTCGTCTTTAATTTCGTAATACCTGTCTATGGTAATGAAGAACAGGGCTAAACAGAAACATTCTGCCATTAAAACAGGACATGTAAACAGAGCTACAAGCCCAACTATCATTCCTATTAACATCCAAGGTGCTGCCATAGCAAGCAAATTGCATATAGTAGAATCATCGAAATTACTTCTTAGCCATTTGTTCATATCCCTTTCTTCAATTACTGATAATGGTGATACTCCAGGTTCTAAGGTTTCAATAAGTACAAATCCATTCTCTGGTGTAATCATTGATTCCTTCTCACTTACACTACCCTTATACTTCTCACCATAATCTCCCTCTACCTTCTTAGTAGCGGGATTGATATATAAATCTACCAGTGTCATCAGTGTTCTTTAGATACGAAGTATCCGTTAACTTCGACAGTTTCTCCTTTAAGAGTATGTATAGTTACTTCTCTGTCTCGGTCATACTTTTGGAGAATTTCAATCAGTTGTCCTACAAGTATTGCCATTAGAACTTACCCTCATTCGGTTGTAGACAAATCAAGCCTTCATTTCTCCACATCTCCACACACTTACAATTGTCTTCAAGTACGAAAGGTATATAGAACTTGCCTTTGATATTGTCCTCATACAGTTTCTTCTTACATATAGGACCAGCAGTAAAGCTTTTAGCAGGACGCATGAGAAGTATGTCAGGATGCAACCAATTGTTCTCTAACCACTGTTCCGTAGCTTTACGAACTTCAGGAGTATCCTCTCTACCAGTTAGAATTATTAACTTAGCAGGATAATTATCACAGAAGTTTCTAATAAGCTCAATGACAGGAGTAATAGGCTCATCAGTAAGCATACCTTCAGCTGCACCTTCTCCGTAGAAGGGACGGCCACTAGTATTCAAACATACAGTTGCATCCATATCTACAATGATTGCTGCTGGTAGGTTAGTATCTTGAACTAATGACTTAGCTTTGGCTGCCATAATTTCTTCATGGATTATGAAGTCCTTATAACGCCTCCAAGTTTGCCTAATAACCTTCTCTCCAATTGGATTAGGTCTCATGGCATCCCGGCGAATACATTCTTCAACAGGAGTCCAAAAGTCCTTATACTCTATATCAACATGTATTCCCTTGTCCTTCTCTATATTGGCACATAGAGTTCTAATCCATTCATCCTCTTTGGGATTCAGATTCATATTATCAACTACTACATCGTAACCTTTAACCAAAGCAAACGTTATCATGTTAGCTTTAGCTTCAGTAACTAGCTTCTCCCTATTAGGAACCCAGTAATCACCTAGCATATTGCGAATGTCATCATTGTTAAACCTTACTCTGTGCTCTGGGTCTTCGTGACACCATTGTTTAGCCCAAGTAGATTTACCTGAACCTTGAATACCTCTACAAATTATTAGTATTCGCTTGTCCATAAAGATTCTTTAGAATTAAGTTTATATTCAGCAGTATCTTCCCAATCCATTATATCCTCTGTGCTTTCGTAATCAATCAGCTCATACTCCCGGCTCAAAATTTCTCCATCTTCTTCATAATAGTCGTTGTCCTCTATTCTAGTAATGGCATCCTGCCTGAATCTTTACATGCTCTTTAAGTGCCACTCTTGCTATTGATGTTACTACAAACTCAAATGTTTCCATTAATCAATATTACATAAGACATCACTGAATCCACTATAATCTAAATCAGTTAAAACGTCCCGTATAAACGATATATAATCTCTTGTGCTTTGTAAATCTCGTATATACTCCTTAGTGGATATTATCTCCTCTATAGATTCAGGATTACCATAACAGAATTTCTCATATTCTGTACGTCTTGTTTCCGCCTTAGTAATGTCAGCATCAATGTCTTGAATTACTGATTCAACATCACTAATAGTGAGTTTAGCATACTTCTCCTCATTACCAGCATATGCTATATTGAGATTGTCAGAGAATCTCTGATATACCTCATTAGACCTACTAAATGATTGAAGTAGTAACTTCTCCTCCGGATGTGCCCTAGGCACTAAGTAAAATGATAAATAACTACTCATTTCTCGTTAGTTGGCTTAAGCCATAAATTGGTCTTACTAAAGATATAATCTCTAAGTCTTGGAAGGTAATCAAGATATGTTAAGGTTCTAATGGTATTGCATCTAAAACACTTAATCAGTTCCTCTCTAATTCTCTCCTCTGACACTACTGGCATTTTAGAATCATAATCATATAACACCATAGCTTGCCAAGTTGTTTGCTCTATTGTGAATCTCTTAGTAACCGCAAACCTAATGGCTCTAAGTATCCTAAGAGGGTCATCATCGAATGTTGTTACAGGGTCGAGGGGAGTTCTTATCAAAGCATTCGTTATATCATGCTTACCATAAAAGTAGTCAATGATTTCTCCAGTATCAGGGTCTTTAGCCATAGCATTAACAGTGAAATCTCTACGTGATAAATCATCATACAAGTTACCTGGTTCTACTATGGGAGTTCTAGTGCCTGGGACATATCCTACTTCCTTTCTAGCCATTACAAAATCTGCTACACCCTGGTACTTGTATCCTTCTGGAAACTTAGCACGTATAGTATAACATTCTGGAGTTACTAAGAAGATTTCAAACTTCTGTTCTTCCAAGTAGTTTTTCAATGCCTTAAACATTAACCTAGCTGGACTAAGTTGAGCTTCACATGGATGAATTTTACTGTACACCGCTTCGGTAGGTACAGCAACATAATCAACATCCTTATTGGTAAGACCTAGGAGTTCATCTCTAATCTTACCGCCTACTTCATAAAATTTAAAATCTTCCATTAATAAAAATAATCTGATTCAACTTTCTGAATAATCTTCTCTCTGCTTCCTTTTAGACTATAGCCACTACGTTCGTTGCTACGTTCGTAACAACTAAAGTATTCTAAAACTTCATGTACTAAAAGATTAAAACTATGATTCTCGAAGTGATGCCCATCCACATCCATCTAACCACCTATACACATTTAGATGCTTACCATTAACATGGTTTGGAAGGTTTGCTAATAGTGACAGATTATCCATTCTCTAATATTATAACAATTTACCAGTCATACACACAACCGATTACTTGCTTCTCTTTAACGAACTCATATAGTTCATCCCACGTTAGGTCAGGAAATTGGGCACATTACCATCTTCATCCTTGAAATCGGCTATGTCTAAGTAGTTCATATACTTGATTGTTGAATATCTGTCAAAGTAATCATAGCTTTCCAGGAAAGCAGGAAGTTCTATCCAAGGAGCTACTGGTAATAAATCATAGACAGTCAGCAGGTCAAGAGCTACCTCCTTAGAGATAGCTCCTTCATCTGCCTTCTTAAATATTTCTTTAGCGAACTCAGCCTTGAACTGGTTCAATTTCTCCTTCATCGACTCTAGAGTCCGAATTTCTTTGTCTAAGTCTTCCATCATATATTAATATGAGTTTATCAAATTCTTCATCTGTTCCTTCATAAGGAGTAATTTTATAGTTGTAGTAATCTTCCCACTCGATACTATCAACTACCTGTCTTATAGCTTCTTCAGTCATGTTATGATATTCATAACCTTCTGTAGTAACTATAAACGAATCTGGAACTATACCAACTGCGATTTCGAAAGCATATGCATCAGCTGCATTGTTCATGTCTTCATCAAATAAGCTCTCTGCGTATGCAGCATATCCACTATATGTTTCGAAATCATTAATGCAAGTTATAATATACCTGTTCATTGGTCAGATTCTATATCAACTTCACCTTTATCTAATGCTTTAGATTCTGCAAATAAGAATCTATTACATTTTAACTTATATGCCCCAGATAGACCGTCTTCTATACGAATCACTATACCTTCATGCGGCACATCATTGTGACATTCCGGAGATAGTTCTTCCATGAAGAAATTCTTGTCCTCGGCTAATCTTTGTATGAAATTCTCATTCCAGTGTTCAGATATAGATATATCCGGATATAAATCCTTCGCATATCCATAATACAGTTCTGTTACCGGAGTGAGGCCCTTATCTTTACACCATTGTTGCACTTGTCTAGCACTAAATTCATACACTATTCCGTCAGGATTAGTATAAGTAATACGGTACACTCTGATACCAAAATGCACATTATACTTATATGGAGTAGTAGGGTCATATATTGGCATATCGTAACCATAATCATAAGCTTTACCTCCCATTGACTGAATTGCTCCTCCAGTAGGAAGCCAGCCTATAATTTCATAATAGAGAGTTAATCCTTTAGTTAGAAATGGCTGTAATACTTTATGAGCTTCTCCCCACACATCACAGCCATAGTAACCCTCACTAACTTCCTTATTATAATATTGGTTCTTTACAACCTTTCTAGAGGACCACAGATAGTCGTATGCAGTGTCAGGTACATAGGTAAGCCAGCCAGCCACCTTGTCTTTCCACTTCAATTGCCTTTTGCATAACACATCTGCTGATATTCCAGACGTGCCATGAACTTTACTAGTAATACTAATAATGTCGTTTGGCTTAATTATCCATGGACACTTCTTAATAAGAATAGTATCGTAGTGGAATCTAAACTGATTGTCAACTAACTTGCTCAACCCTTTAGGCTGTTTACCAGTTCTAGTTTTATTACTAGAGCCAGAAGTTCTATTCTTTAATACGTACTTCTTACAAATAAACAGGTTTCCTACCCTATCAAATTCAGTGCCGGCATCTATTCCAGTTACAGCTTCGGTATGTCCAAGAGAGCTTATCCATTTAGTAATGGACTCTATAGACATAATAAATCCTTCTGAAACATGGCCCTGCAACTTAATAATCTTCACTCTTCCGTTATCTTCGAAATACCCAGGTGCTGCTTCCTTGTCAGCATTCAGCTCAATGTGTCTGAACTGGTTATTAGCTGACAAGAAAGAATAGTCAATAGCACATCCTATAGGGAAATATACATACATTCCAGGTTCTGTATCTTTACTGACCGAAATAGTATATCCGTCTATATGAGCACATTTAAGACGCTCGCACTTAGGGTTTGGGTGTGGTGTAAAATCGTGGATTTCCACAATCTTAGCACAATAGTTAATATTGATTTTAGGTGATTGATTTAATTGCATTCAAAACTAGTCAATAATTGCTTACAGCTAATCTTCAGCTAGACTCCAATCTTGACTTAAAATGGCATCAGGAAACCACTTAGTAACAACGTAGTACTGGTTAGAACCAGCTATGGGAAGACAGATGATATTGCCTTCCTTCATTCTGTAACGTCTCTTACTTGAGCTGATAACTGTCATACCTGCTCTCATCATAGATAGAGCTTCTCCAAAGTCAAATGTCTCGTTCATAATCTTATAAATTAAAATTAAACAATCTTGTAGGATGATTCAACATATTCGTAAAGCTCATCCAATGTGCTTATAATTTCTTTACCCTTTTCGTCATAGGCTTTTATATCTGGGTCTCCGGCTTTCTCGTAAACCCACCACATAATCCAGTCTATGCCTTCGTCAGTATAGTTCTCCTTAAATATAGCCATGGCTATACATTCAGCATTACTGACTATATCACTGTCGGCAATATCAATTCCCATTTCAGACAATTTGAAACATCTGGAGTTGATAGCTTCCAATGAATTTACTGCTTCTATAAAGTTCCCTTTTACCATATTACACCTTTTAATTGTTCTTGAATTTCATTGATAGTCTCACTGTCATAACCTCTAAGAAGGTCTCTATAGAAATCAAATACAGTTTCATATAGCTGACTTTTATCCTCCTCTGATAGAGTGTTCCCTACCAGAGAAGTCAATAAGTCTGCCACCCTAGCGCTTATAGATATTGAAGTTTTGTTAATCACAGATATATCAATGCATTAGATAGTATTTTAATTAACTCTGCATCAGAGAAATCATCTACATTTAATAGTGTTTCTCTAATAACAAAGACATCATCATCTGGTTGATAATGCTTCCGCATAATATCAATCACATCATCTTCATTCCTAATTAATGTACTTCTTTTATATGCAACGTCTGATTCGTCGCGATATTTAAAGAACTCCATTTTAGGTTCGCCTTGCTGCCTATATACTACAATGTAATTCATACTTATTCATAGTCTCGGATGCATTTAAGTACTGGTTGTAATGGTCTGCCATCGTCAGAGTAGTAGAAATACTTGACAGTAGCCATTTTACCGATAAGTTCATCCATTCTGTCTAGATATTCATACTTAAGTTCTCTAGGTCCCATAGGCTTGGCTTCAAATTCCTTACCAGCCTGAGTCTTACATATGAACACCATATCTTCAGGACGTAATCCGTCACTATAGCCAACAATCTCAAACTCGTCGTCTTGATACATTTTGACTTTAATCATGGCATTAGTACGTCCTCCATAGTTATATGGTTTGTCCGGGTCTCTAATAACTATACCTTCAAACCCTTCGCTGACATATTTATCATGAAGCTTCTGAATGTTAGTCCACCCTACTACTTCCTCTTCTGGAACTATTCTAACCTTCAGGTCATCTTCATTCCAATTAGCATTAGGGTCAAAATCCACAATTCCAAGTATAGGAGCTATTTCGTCAGATATATAATTCCACCTTTCCTGTGCTGTCATATTAGCATCCATGGTATCATAGATGTAATATTCCAATTCATTGCAGCGGGATTCTCCAGATTCTAATCTTGCTGTACCACTTATATACTGCAAGCTTCGACCGTGAATGTAAAGTTCACCATCGAGAACCAAATCTGGCATCTTATTAAATAACTCTATCATCTTGGGATGTGTTCTTAGGTGTACTGTAGAAGCGTCATAATCGCCACCTCCCCGACTAGCAGATACTATCTCTCCGTCCTTTAGATAGAAAGAACATCTGACACCGTCTATCTTACGAGAACCTAGCCAGTACTTGATTTTATCAAATACCTTAGTAGCTACCTCCTCGTACTTCTTGGCTTTCATATGCTTCTTAAATCCATTTGAATCAGTAACACCCTCACCTAGGTGTTCTTCAACAAATGCTGCAACTGCCTTCGCATCCTCTATGTTAACAGAGGATGGAAGTAGCTTATAACCCTTATCTGTATACTTCTTTAGATGAGAATTGTACTCTAACTTAGCCTGTTCTGCAACAGTCCTTTTGGCTTTGCCTTGGAATATCCATATCTCTGGCTGCACAGTTACTTTGCCACCATACTGATAAGTCTTTCTTCTTATAACAAAGCCATGTTGGGCATCATCCCATTCGCAACTAATCTCGACTACTCTAGTTTTACCCTTGTTGTCTTTAGTTACTAATTTATCCATTTAAGATTTCAAAAGCCCTCATTGCACCTTCGATATAATCTGCTGCATCACATACACAAGATTTAGCATACTGTTCAGCGTCTTTCTCAATGGTTTCTACAAATTCCTCGTAATTCATAATTTGTTGTTTTATACGTCAGTGTCTAAATCATCTACAGTTAAAGGCTTATTACACTCTTGAATAAGGTTTCTAGCCAATTCATCCTGTTTAGCTTTCAATTCCTTAATCTTCTCCATAGTCTCACTCATCGCCTTCGCATGATTAGCATAGGCATTATTAAGTGTCTGGATTTCCAATCCTATGTCGGATATGGCTTTACTCTTCTCGATTACTTCTACTGTACTTATCATTTCTCACCGGTATGCCCAAATCCACCTTTACGTTCTGTTTCATCTAATCTAGCAACTTCTTCCCATTCAGCCTTAGCTACAGTTGTGAATACCAATTGAGCTATACGTTCTTTATCCTCAATCCATACTGCTTCATGTCCTTGATTAATAAGAATAACGTGTATTTCATTCCTATAATCTGCATCTACAGTGCCAGGTGTATTTAATACAGTAATTCCCTTCTTTAAAGCTAAGCCACTCCTAGGTCTTACTTGGCACTCATAAATAAACTCGCAATCTGAATCAGTAGTGGGGAGAGTAATCTTTAATCCAGTTGGGATAAGTGCTCTAGCTCCTGGGTCAAGACGCAGCATAGTTACTTTATTGCCGTCCATTTTAGGTGATGCAAACACAACTTCGCAATCACCATAAGCTTTAATAGGATTGTCAACTGTTACTCTACTGAAGTCTGCACGTATATCCATACCTGCTGACATAGGAGTTTCATACTGGGGAAGTTTGTTATTCGATAGATTAATTACTTGAACTTTCATTGAACGTAAATGAATAAATTGAGTTTATAGTTGTGAATCTTTTATTCTCCCAGTCAATCTCAATTACATTAGATGTCTTGAACCATCTATCATTCGAATTAAGTTCTAAAGGAGCACCTTCTATAAATGCTTTAGTATATCCAGACTCCTTATGACCTTCTTCAATTCTAACGTTATTGGTTCCCAACACTTTGGTGATAGTCATAAAGCCCTTCTTACCATTGGTAGCAAAGTAGTCTTGCAGCCAAGTATGTACATGATCTGCATTACATTCACCAGCTTCTGTATAGAAAGCTTTGATTAATGTATCGTTATCATCATATACAGCCAAGAAAGGATTCTCTCTAGCACTACAGCTCCCTTTAATCTTGAAAGCCTTCTTACGTTCCTTATAATGATTCACGTCATAAGTTTCAAAATTAAATACGTAACCGTTCATTGTTGATAGTGCGTCCTTAAATGCATCAGGACGTTGGCTATCATAAACATACTTAAATGTTAGCATTCAACAATATAGTATTTAGGAAATAATATTCCATCTAGTTCCAGCTCTACTTCTTGAACAACATCAAATACATCAAATATGTCATTATAGTAAGCTGCTGCCATTTCCTCATCGGTGATTCTAGTAATGGCATTATCTATCGACTGGTCAGCTAATTTGCTAGCTAACATTCTACGATAGTTATCAACGATTCTACATGCCTCATGTTCAGTTAATATGTAGAATATCTTACCATTTATATGATATTCATATATTCCTGGCCATATGCTCTCTTCCTCTGTACAAAGAGTGTACACTTCTGGCATGTCTAGTTTATAAGCTACCATGTATAATCGTTCTGGATGTTCAAATCCTCTACATAGAGCTTCGTTTACAAAATCTGAGTAATTCATAGGTATTAAGTCAATACATAAGCATCTGTTTTAGTTCTTGATAAAGATACATATTGAAGCTGTCGTAGTTCTAATAAGTCTCTATCCAACTTAAGATTACCGGTATCTACAAACACATTATTGTAAGAGCTGCCTTGACTCCTATGTGCTGTTATAGCGTATCCATAATCAAAAGTTTGTGGCTTAATTACCCTATTATCAAATAACAGTGGTACTGGGGTTGCAAAGGACTTAGTCATGTCAAAATACTTACCCCATAAATATCCAGATTTAGTTCTATTACCCCACCTTTTCGCCTGTATAGCATCTAGCCTTATAGACTCAATCTGTTGTGCCAAAGTTTGCAGGTAGTCTGGATTTATGTCTGTTGGGTCTATTATGAATACATCTAATAGCCGTCTATCAACGCTATCATATAATCCCAATTCGAACCCTGGAAGTCTAGTAAAATGAGGTACATTCCTAGTGGTTCTTCTAATGCTTGTAATTATATAGTCTGAAGAGTTAAAGAACATTTCTCCATTATATTCAAAGTTCTCACAGCCAGTTAGAAACTCGAATTTATGATAAGGTTCATTGTCATTGTATAGTATTCTGCGTATACAATCATTGAATCCTTTAACTCGCTTATTAGTATAAGCTATCAGCTTAGTATAATTTACATCATTATGCTTTATTCCATGATTAATCTTATTAGCTGCATCAACCATAAACTGCTTAGTGTCATTATAACAAATGAGAGAACCCTTCTCTCCCATTCGAGTTTCGAATTTAGATATAGGATTCTCTCTTAATGTTAATAATATTGGTGCTAATGCTGTATTCTCGTCTTGCCTAAATATCTTGGTTAGACGGACAACATTTTCATGACTAAACACTTTACTAAGACCTCCGTTCTTAACTGGGGCAATCTGTGCAACATCCCCTATAAATAAGATTTTGCACTGATGTATTTCACAATAGTCTACAAGTAAATCATAAAGTTCATCACTAACCATAGATGCCTCATCAATGATTATTAGTCCTTTGTTTGGAATGTCTCCCATACCATCGGAATAGAACTTCAAGCCTTTATAGTCTAAATTAAATATATCCAGTTTAGGGGAAAGTGCTAGCAGTTTATGTAATGTAGTAGCTCTGTAGCCGGTAGCCATTTCAAGTACTGCTTTGGCTTTATGAGTAGGAGCACACAACTTAAAGAATCTACAACCTCTAGTACTATCTAGATATTGTACAAATTCATTCATAACAGCTGTCTTACCTACTCCTGCATAGCCAGTAAGAACTAATATCCTATCTGGACTATCTAAAAACCTAATCATTCTATCTATAGCATATAGCTGTTCGTCTGACCAAGCTATTGTACTCATAGTTCTCTATTCCAAAATCTAAAGGTAATATCCTTTAATTTAGGACCGTCATCAGTCATTATCGTTTTATATAATCTCTGATTGGTATTTGGATTATCAAGTGGTCCACATTCCTCTATGTAAGGTCCTAACTTGATGTAATCGAAATTGTACAAATCAATTTCATCTGCCAATGTAGCTCTACCACTATACCACCCAATCTTTATATCAAGTGGTACTGTTTGCTGCCATTCCATTTCTGTTTCGGCAGGAATGGATACTTTGGGAAACCTAATTTCCTTATGAATAGTAAACTTATCAGCCGTTTTAGTGGTAGTTAACGTCCTTACTAATCCAGCATAGTGATTAATGAGCTTAGGGTCGTTATCGCCACCCATAAAGCAAATGGCAGTAATTCCCTTATTCTCATTAATAAGCTTCTCTATTCTAGTAATAGTCAGGACTTCCCCAACGTCTCCTGCCAAGTAAGAGCTATGACAGCCCTTACAATGACATGGACAATTGGATATGTTTATGGCTAGTGTAGTCTCATCAGGAATTTCCCTGAAGACTATATCGAAACCTACATATTTAAGCATGAGTATAAAATCTTCTACTAGCTTCCTCTTGTCTTGCTTGGCTAAAGTTACTAATACGTTTCAAATAACCAATAACTCTAGTAGCATAATCAACGTTCTTACTCCCACATTTTGGACATTCCTTAAGATACCTTTTATCAATATGTCCACAATCATTACAAATAGTATTTGGAATATTAAATGTGAAATAATTAGTACCATTGACTGCTGCCACTCTCAACAAGTTACGATACTGTTCCTTACTAAGATGTTCATCGAGATTCATATGCAATGCACTACCTCCGTCTAAGTATTGTACATATTCCTTGCCATGTAATTTGAACTTGTCAAGTACGGTAAGAGATGTGTCTTCAACAGCATAGAAATAGCTATTATAGCAATCTCTAGGAACTACATAACCTGCTTTCCTGTCCCAATTAGCATGTTTAACCCCAAGGTTCTCTGCTGGAACAAATTCTGTGTTAAACATTAACTCCTTAGTTCTCGCTTTACGATTTTCATCACTGATAGTTTTAAGGATAGATTGCATAAACTCTCTATAAGTTGGATTATCATTAACTGGGATTCCTAAGAACTCCGCAGCCTCAATAACTCCATTAACACCTATAGTCAAATACTGCTTCTTCATATCAATGAATCCAGCTGTATATACAGTAAGCAACCCGTCTTTTAAATAGTCTTTAAGCAATTCATTATATGCTGTTTGGAACTTATGAACTTTCTTCACATTCTCACGCAAATACTCAATCATATCATATCCATTATTAACTGCATCCTGAACTAACCTATTGATATTTAAGGTCATTACTGACTTACTACCAGTAGCAATACCACCAGCTCCAAGAGAATAACTGAATTGATTATCAGTAACCTCATTACGAAGTCTGCAACAGGAAGATAAGGAATCAGGACTATCGGACATATAAGTAAAGAACGAGTGTCCTTTGCTATACATCTCTGCTGTAAAGTCTGCATACTCTTCATCAACAACATCCTCTCCGTTAGTTAGAAGCGCCATGGTCTCAACAGGGAATGTAAGAATACACTTAGTACGTTCCTCATTAAACCATTTAGCAAATTTCTTCTGCAACCAACTAAGAGATTCCCATTGAGGTTGTGTACCGTCTGGGAAATAGAACTCTCCAAAGATACCTTCAAAGTAGTTCTTATCAAAATAACTGATATTCCAGAATACTGATTGGAAGTTACGAGCAGCTGCTGGCTGATTGATTGAATATACAATCTGCTGGAACTTCTGCTCTAACGTCTTGTCAATATTTCTGTGTTTGTCAACCATTTCCTCTGGACGTTTCCAGTAATCATCACCCCACTCTTTACGAGCAAAGTAATCAAAGTACATTAGAAACTCTCCAGTTGCTACTGCACCTGCAAATTGAGAACTAATCGCAAATACCAGATTAACGAACATGCCACAGAAAGAATCCAGGTTCTTGGGTCTGGCAGACAAACCTCCAATTGGCTGTAACCCCTCCAATAGAAAGGGATACATAGTGATAGCCACGCAGTAGGGCATAATCGATGTTTCATCATGCTTATAAAGTAAATGTTGTTCCAGCATACGGATATATTCCTTAGCTAGCTCCTCTCCATATAACTCTCTGATTTTATCAGTAAGAATTGCACGATTTACCTTAATAACATCACCTTTGAACAATTCTCCATTTAAGGTTACAATGTTCTTCTCGGTAACATTAGCATTAGCATCGTATTTACTACCAGTTGCGGCATTCTTGGCTTTAGCATAGTCTTTAATGAATTGTTTCTTTTCATTTAAAGCCCTGCTCTCTGCCCTTTTACGCCTGTACAAGATGAATGCCTTAGCAACATCATAATAATCACATGCCATAAGAGCTTTCTCTAACTGGTCTTGAAGCTCCTCAACTGAAACTATGTTGTTAATATACAACTCATCTTTAATATCCTGAAGAATATCAGAATCAATTGGTTCGTTAACAGCGTTAAATGCCTTAGTAATTGCGGCATCAATCTTATTAACGTCGAAAGGTTCTACTTTTTTGTCTCTCTTAATTACTAACATTAATTAGAAGTTTAATATGTTTCTTAGTAATAGAGTCTTCTCTGCTCTATTCATCAAATCTTTACCCTTGTCATTACTAATTAGCTGCGTAAATGCATTGTACACAGTAAACATATCCACCTCATTACCCACTCCAATATAATATGAAGAATCTGGGTCCTCAAACATAGAACTATACGCCTTAGTAACAAGGTCTGTTCCTATCTTGACATCTCCATAACCTACATTATAAACCATATGCATAGCATTTCTTTGCCATTTGCCTAAGTTTAAACTTACTAAATCGTCTTCAGCTTTCCATGTAGTATTATGAAGATTCTCCAACATCAGCTTTATATCAGAAGTCTGACTTAATAAATACTCTACAGCTTTATAATTCAAGGCTTCTTCTGGATTAACTGGCTGCATTTGAAGAAATTCTGGGTCAAATACACAGAGATTTGTACATGCTCTGTTAAGTGCCCCTCTATAAATCTTGGCTACTGGCTTACGAACATCTAGTCCGTAGACCATGCCAATAACTTCATCATGATTGTCAAAGCTGCAACTCTCTGGCATTACAGCTTGAATCAATACACGATTATATGTAATATCATCTGCATTAACATCTCCATCGACTGTCCTAGTGACCTGTTTAGGCAATTCTACTTCAACTATAAAGTCTTTAGTAAACTTGGACATTCTTTCAATAAAAGGCTCTACATAGGCAGCAGTTGGTAAATATGCTCTCTTACCTATTCTAGTAGCCTTACCATTCATGAGTTGGTCAATACTTATTTGCATTTAATTACAAGTAATATATAGTCATTGTTTCTAATAACTTGACTGCTTCCGCAAGCTTAGCTATAATTCTAATAGCTGCTCCATTACCTCCTGCCAATATATCAGCAGCAGCTAATTCCTTCATTGTTAACTTTCCATTAGATGCATCATATAACGCCAATGCATTATGTAAGGCATCAGCATTATATATTCTGTCCTTGTTCTTCTTTAAGAGCTCAAGGTACGGGTGTAATATGGAATAGCCTATTGGTTTATAATCTTCTCCATAAAACACTTTCCCATCAAACTTTATTATCCTAACCTTTCTATTGGTAAAGGCACTTGAAAACAAACTAACGGACAAATCCAAGTGGTCAGCTGGTCTGAATTTCTCTAATGGAGTTTTAACTTTACCTTTAAGGTAATATACCTCATCTTCAGACACTACTATAATACCACCATCTTTACAAAGGAACTCTTCCTTAGAGGATGTTTCATCCTTAGAGAATACCTCATCTAGAAGAGAATCAACACGTTGATTTATAGACTTGGCTTCTCCTTTACCAATAATTGGAATCTTTCCGATAGAAGTATCTATAGCTTTAGAGCAATCAATTTCTATGGTTAAACATTTCCTAAATTCCGATTCGGCTGCCTTCTGCTTAAGTCTTGCTTCCTGTAACAGACTGGTCAGTCTGTCTACTTCTAGAGTACATTCCTTATACTTGGAAGCAGAATCTATTACATGTTGGGCAAATTCCGGTGTTAAATCCATAAATTATAGTTTATTGTAACACGATACGACCATCTGTAATGTTCTTTCCATCTACAATACTATAATCACAACATGCAAGTGTATTTCCAAAATTCTTGTGAATCCATTCGGAACTTCCAAATAATGAACCAACTGACTTATAGGTAAATCTTCTACCATAAGTAGTGGCTGACTGATGTAAATCTCCTTTTACAAAGACTACATTACCAGTGATGCCCTTATTGTCCAAATATTCATTGATGAAATTCTCTGTCTTCACGTCAAGAGTTAATGGTAGATTCTTGAACATGTCTTTATTATCTTTACCATGACACATTACATAGGTAGTTTCATTAAGAGTAAACTCTCCTATGAACTTGTCAAATACTTGACATTTAACATCAAACTGTTCTAATACAGCAGCTAATGCTAAGTTAGCAGCATAACCAAAATCACCATCATGATTGGACTCGCCAACACAATAATAATACATATTGGTATGCTTTACATTCTCTATCAGAGATTTAACAAAGCTAGTCATTAACTTAATATAAGTTTGCAATTGCTCCTTATTGCTCATGTTTTGAGCCAGTTCATGACCACCTCTTGTAGTTTGTCCATTATATCCGTCAAGAGAATCTCCAAGATTGCAGATAACTATATTCTCAAACCCACCACCAATGTAATAAGCTTCAGTATATACTCTCTTTATAATCATGTCAAATCTCTTCTTCATTTCTTCTTCGTTATAAGGATTCTGATAAATAGATAGAGGAGACACTGTGGCTCCAGTATGAATATCAGACAACCATATGATTAGGTCTTTGCCGTTAGAAATTGTCGGCATACGTCCCCAGTCATACAGATTATTGAAGTCTAGCCCTTCTATAAGAGCTTTGCCGTCAGCTATTTTAGCTTTCAGTTCGGCATTCTCCATGGCATACTTCTTAAGTAGTCGCTCGTTATTCTTGATGCGTTCTGCTTCTATGCCCCTTAGGAAGTCATTCTCCTTCTCCCTTAGTTGCATATCTTTAAGCTCGTCAATAGTATTCTCCTCAATAACATGAGGGGCAAATGGTGCTGCGGCTTTAGTAATGTTGAAGACCTTGAGAATCTTCTTAAACTCCTCTAAAGAATATTCAGGGAAGCTACGACTTACTTCTCTTTGTGTTATGGATGAACCATAATAAGAGTAAAGTCTATGAATCATATTCATTTCATCCCTAGTAAGACTGCCAGTAAATGGTGCTTTGTCTCTTAGCGGGATAGTGAATTGATACTTAACAATCTTACCTTCATCATTTCTGACCAATGTAATCTTGCCAGTACTAGTTTCCTCCTCTTCAGAAGATGTCACTTCTTCCGATTTAGAACGACGTATAATACCTCTCTTGCTAACCTTGTCATACAGACTCATTATCATGTCGTAGGATTCCTTGTCGATACTGCCATCAGCTATATCTTTGTTTACTACCTGTTTCTTTACCCAGAAGTAATTCTGTGGAAGACCTACTTGTTCTGCATATGCATTTAAACTAATGTTCTGTTTTAAAACTTCTTGTAAGTGATTGATTAGCTTGGTAATTGTTGTTTCTCTCATTTCTGAGTTAAAATTAGATAACCTTTCGGCGCTTATATAAAATCTAATCTCTTTTAGTTATGCACATCTGAATAAAAAGAAAAGGGACTACCTTATTCACATAAGATAATCCCTTTGATATTTAAGGTCAGTAGAAGTTGGCTTAGCCCTCGACCCCAAAGCAAATATATGTACCCATCTTAGCTGATTTTGACGGAGTGTGTTTTACTTCAAAAGCACCGTCTTCGCCTTCAACTACAGCCTTGATGTACTTGCAATAGATATCGCCAGTATAACCTTTCTTAGTGTAAAGTTCCTTAGCGATTTCTTTGGCTTTAGTTTTAGTTTCAAAGTTCAAGAACAATACTTCACCAGTTGCAGGATTGATTCCCTGATAGCCAGTTTTGTATTTACGTTTACCTTTCTCGTTCTTGATGTCACGCATAGTATAAGGACGTTCACGAGTATCAGCAGAACCTGCTTCAAATGTGATAGAACATCCGATGCCAGCAGCAAACTTAGTATGCTTAGCCAGATACTCTGCTTCAAATTCCTTCAAAGCTTTCTCTGAAATAGGTTTACCAGCTGTCTTCCATGCCTGAGTTGCATCACGAATTACTTGGAAAGGTGCTTGTGCGATTGCTTCTTGTTTAGTATAACCTTTTACTTCTACGTTCTTAAAATTTACTTGGTTTGTCATAATTAATTGGAATTTAAACATTAGTTCATTGTCATATCTCTTTGTTATTGTATTACAAAGGTACTGCTTTAATAGTAAACTACCAAACAGTTCTAATGCAAAATAATCTAAATTTAATTCTATTAATCTGACTCTCCTTCGAGAGGAAAGCGTTACAAAGATACTACATTTCTTGTAACTACACAAGTAAATTGCCAACAATTAGTGAGTTAATAAGATTTAACTATTATCGTTTGGCGGAAAGCAAAATTCATTTTTAGTCATTTGCTTCCATGTGTCTCGACTTTCCTCGTAGAACTTGTCCACGATTTTGTCAGAGCGTTTCTCTATTAATCCTGCTGCCCATAACAGCTGGTGGAAACGCATATCGGGATGTTTCCTGGCTAATACTTCCAAACTATGAATTATAGCCATGTTATTCAAATATCTGTCATGTACCATAATCAAAATGGTATTTCTGGCGTAGTAGGTTCCCAAGGAAGCTCTTTATCAAGAATTTCATTAATCTTAGCAACCATATCTTTAGCCGATTTTAAATCAAATGTCAAGAACTCGGTAGTGTTTCTCATAAAATCATCACATATAACTGCGAGACCTTTAAGAAGACCCTCCGAATTATGACTTTCTTTGCCCTGTCTAATCTTCTGGATTACTTGCCAAGTAGTTGCGTTAGGAGTTTTGTTCCTAGCTTGCTTAGTAAGAAAGCATATTAGTGATATTAAAGCGAACTTAGTTCCTATATCACAGGCCAGACATCCTAAACTGAAGTACTGCTTGTAATATTCCTTCAAATCATTCATAGTAGGCTCATAGTATTCCATCAGCATCGTATCCATAAAGCTCGTAATATGCTACACGCCTCAACAACGTAGTAAATTCAGTAAAACCCGACAACATATGACCATTATTAACAGGAAACACTCCAGACCTAAAATCCGGAACTGTTGATACCACTAACATATTAGCCTTAAGTGTGGGTTTTGCCTTATATTCATTCTCTATGTACAATTTCAGCATCCACATATACATAGCCATTTGTCTCGCATAGTGATACTTATCAAAACTTTCATGAAACTTAGTGAGATAATGTCCACTAGTCTTTAAGTCGTTGAGAACTAATTCATTCGACTCTGGACTATATGTGAAATTATCCAACTTAGCTTTCAGTTTGAGAACCTTACTAAGACCATTATGCTCAACAAGCACATCTATTAATAGTACAGACTCATTCTTGGAGATTGGCTTCTCTAATAGATAGTCTGGATTCAATAAGGATTGTATTTGTGGATTACATTCAACTGATACAATACATTCTCGTAGTTTGTCTCTAGATTTAGCATCAAGATAAATTGGAACCTTGTCTGCAACATATTTGCTGCCCCACTCATAAGCTGTGCGTTGAGCATAATAGTTCTCGCATTTTATGCGCAGAGCATCCATTTTGTCTTCATCCATTTTACCTTTATAATAGTTAATCTTGTCAGATGCTGCTACTATCTCATCCTTAGTAACAACACCATTAGCTATAAATAAAGGATACAGCTCATCAGCCATGAATCCAGCTTTAGCTGTTGGTCTATCTACAGACTCTATAAGAATAAAAGACTCTGGTTGCAGTACTAGTTCATGTACTGCTGAACCAAAGTACAGCGAATCGGAGTATCTTCCATCAGCACCCAGTCCCGCTAAATAAGCTTCTGGGCTACCTCCTTGTTCTGGGTTTATAAGCTTCAATCTAGAATTACTAATGTAATCAGAATAAGCTTCACTGAAATACTCCTCATCACTTATCTCAAGGAACTTGATAGTTTCAATTAGTGGTGTAATTTTAATGTCTTTAAGCATAACTCCTCATGAATTGATAAGCATCTATAATCTCATCTTTACATAAGGAGAACACTTTAAACATAGGAAAGTCAATAGTCCTTTCTGTATGCATTAATAATGCAGGCAGTCCAGAACGTTGACATTTTAGTACGTTGCTTAAAGAATCGTCAATAAAGACATCAACTTTACCTTTAATCATATCAGCCTTATTACCGTGTTGGTAATACATCTGATAGACTGGTCTATCTGGGAATCCATTCAGCCTTAACCATTCCTTAGTCCAAGCTTTATTGTTCACACGTTTAGTGCAATACAATTCTGGGATGAAATCAGGTCTGTTAATCACTTTGAGATTTAACCAAAAGTCTCTGTCCTTACTGAGAATACGTTGTACATTCCTAGTAATTATACTATCTTCAAGCATACGTGGATTACTAGCTGTATCAAAGTACTCACAGTAAGCACCCCAAAAGTTAGCTAGACAATCGTCAATATCTAAACCTATTCTAAACATTCATTGTTATCTTGTACGACTAGAACTCCTCTATATCGTATATGTCACCAATAATTATCTCTTTGTCTTTAGCCATAGTACCTGCCAACTCATCATAATCACCTGGAGGGTCTATGTCATAATCTGTAATGAATAAGTCAATAAACTTATCCTCAGCTTCTGTAAAGCTTCTAGCTCTTACCTTCTCTAGCCATAAATCACCGTCGTCCAGACTATAACAAGGCAGAATATAAGTGTTCATCAGCAGATATAATAATTGAATGATTCAAGATTTAGTAAGTCGAGATATGAATATATCAAATTTGCCATAGGATATTCTAATCAAGCATTACTAAACAAAGAAAGCCACAGATTACTCCGCAGCCTTCTTAATAAGTTCGTAAAAGAAATCTTTACTCATCATAACGTATTCTCCGTCAGAGCCCATGTTTACTCCCTTGTCAATCTGCTTGTTCCAGATTATTACTAAGGGTCTGTCTTTACGACCACATGTTTTGATAATTTCAGCAATAGACGGTGTGTTCTTAGTACATTTACATTGTACGTAACATGGCAATTTGTCCTCGGTTTCAGCTATGTCAATTTTAGCATTGTCCAGATTCTTGGACTCACTACGAGATGACTTTAGGCCTTTATAACCAAGTCCTATCAATTCCTTAATAATCTTAAGTTCATAATTATTACCTTTACGCTTAGCATATGCACCGTTACGTTTCTTCTTCGGCTTTACTTCTTCAGTGTTCTCCATGCCTCTTCGATTAAATTAAGTGTCTTCTCTCTACCATATTTAGCATGAAAGTCAGATATATCTTTAGCTCCATAAGACCTAGGAATGAAGATGCAGTCTATGTTAAACTTCTTTCTTATCTGGTTCATGTTATGAATGCCAGGCAAGTCGTTATCATAGAATACAACTATCTTCTTAAATCTTTTACTCAACTTCTCGAATTGAGATTCAGTTAAGAATAAATTCTCTGAATTAGGAGCTATTGCAGTAATTCCTAAAGAATATAGACACATAACGTCTTTCATACTCTTAGTAACTACTAACAAATCGCCTTCTGCCGGAAGCTGATGTGCTCCCTGTAACATGATAGACTTCCAGTTAGATAGAAACCGTGTAGTTCCTCTTTCTCTAAATGGAAAGTAGATTCTCCATAACTCAACCCCTTTATCGTTCTTACCACGATAATAGCCAAACATGGGATTCTGTGGACCAGTAGTGGCATAATAACTGCCATTTAAATAGACAGCCTTGCAAGAATAGACTCTGAATCTCTTCAGAATCTCCTTAGTAATGCCATATTGTGCCCACCACTGTAGTTCAGATTCAGTGAACTCTTGTACATCAGCTCTTATAATCGCAGGTCCATCGTCCTTAAATTCAGACTTACTTGCGACTACAGGCTTATTGTTCTTAGGTAACGTTTTATGAGTTATATAGCCAAAGTCGTTAGCAATTATTTGCAATGCTTTATAGTAAGTACAACTATACTTATACATAACCACACTAATGAAATTACCATAGAACTGTCCGCTGAAGTCATTGAATATGATGTCTCCAGACGCATTCCTATAAAAGGAACACGTAGGAGAATTATCATTTCTCAACGGAGATTTAAACAACCCTTTCTTAACTGGGATTCCTAGATAGTACTCAAGATAAGTTTCCTGAGTCTGCCTTTCAAGTAAATACTTCTTAGTAATTTTAGGTTCATATTCCAATACCATATTATTTCAATGTTTAATGTTTGAACCTCAAATTTACTAATTAATTATTACACTTCAAAGTCAAGGTCTGCGTTATCTGTGGCTGCATCATTAGATGCTGCAAAATCGTCAGAACTTGTACCAGGCATGTCAGTAGGGCCGTTACTCTTCTGTTTATTCATCTGACTGATTTCATAGTCAGAGAAGAATACTTTGTCTCCTAACCAGTTGTTAGAGATATATGCATCACCTGCTTTACTGATATTGACGAAATAAGGCAGACAAGGTTCGCCTTTCTTATTAGCAATCAGCTTCAGATTAGTATGCTTATTAACTGCATCCTTAGTGATGTCGGCAAATGTCTTTACCAATTTCTCAAACTCTTCCGGAAGGGCAAAAGTTTTAGTTTTAAATGCTTCATATTTCTTAGGAGCAAGTTGTTCTCCAATATGAGCTAACATAAATTTAAACTTCTCAAAGTTGGACGGACTTTCACGTTCAACTCCATTGTTAGAGCTTACTTGTCTTACATCATCTCCCTCTTTAGGACAGAATACTGTTTCTTCATGAACACCATTCTCATTCTCGAATGAAATTCTCATGGTTTTGTACACTGCGTCAGGGTCTTTCTTACCCTTAAACTCATTAAATGTTATTCCCTTGAAGATAACATCGTGGATTTCCCATGGTTTCAGTCTTGGTTTAATAGATGATGTACCGTTCGTGTTTGTTAAGTTGAAATTCATTGACATAGTTTATAGGTATTAAAGTTCAAAAGTTAATGGGTCAATCTCTTTAGCTGACTCATCTCCAATCTCTGTGTCTAACGGCAAATCAATGTTGTCGCTTTCATCTTCTAATACCTCTATGTTATCTACTTCAGGCCTTTCAGCATTACCAACTAATACGAAGAGGTCGTCTTGACCTTTCATCGTAGTTACTGTAAATGTATCTCCATACTGACGTAGCATGTCATTAGCTTTACCTCTACAGCTGACAGACAGACTCTTAGTAAGTTTGTTTCCACCCTTAGTTCCAAAGGCTTCATCAGTTCCTATAACGGGGAAAGTGATTCCGTCAATTTTCTGATATTTAATACTAAGTCTATCTTCCCAAGCAACTCCCATTAATTGGGCAGCTGCTTTATTAAGTATGTACTTGTTAGGGTCTAGGGTAATTTGCGGTTCAGATGTCTCTGGAACCTCTTCCTTGACTGTTCTAGTCTTTACTTCTTCTTTGACAATCTCCTGCTTTAGAGATTTATACTCTCCAGTAGCTGGGTCAAAGTCCAAAGTTAACAGCATTTTAACTATCATTCTCCGTATTCAAATTTATTGATTGTGTCAATCACCATCTTCATATTAGGTTCAACATATAAATCAGGGAAACATCCTGCGGTACTTCTACAAGTATCTGGACCAAGTGACCTTGTTCTGAATTTATAGTCAACCTCTTCATCATTTACAATCTTCTCTGCATACAGCAAATAATTAAACAGTCCATCTATATTAACAGACCTATCCAACATCTTTCCAGTAGTAAATAACTTATATTTAGGGTCATAGTCGTTACCGTCATTTACAATATGAGATATGAACACTACAATTAAATCCTCTCTAAGAGTCATAGCTTTCATTATTAAATCATAATAGTGCTTTGCAAAGTCAATATGCTTGTCATATCCTTTCTCTGCACTTCTAGACATCACCTCTTGTGAAAGAAGATAATTACTATCATCAATTACTAAGACCTTAATCTCCGGCATTTTAACATTAACTACATTCATGATGTTCATCACTTTGGCAAATTCATTACTGAAATACCAATTTCCGACATAGTTCTTGTCTTTGTCCTGAGTTAGCTTCTTGTAATTCTTCCTAAATCCTGGAATTGATAATTGTTTAGGAGTACAGCTAATAATAAATGTCTCCTTTGGGTTTAAATACTGTAGGGAACTAGACTTACCACTTCCCGAAAATCCTCCAAGTCCTATAATTTGGCTCATTAAATCATAATGTTATGGTTACGCGTAAATCATCTTTCTTAGTTCGTTCTATCTCGACTTCCCTGTCTGGGAAATCAATAATAGTCCAATCTGGATTCTTATACTTGTCATAATCATTGATTTCGGATGCAGACGGAAGCTCTTTAAAGATACCGCATCTACCATAAAATCCTACACCAATGGCTACATCAGACGCACCAAATCTATTCTTAAGAACCAATAATGACCTAAAACCATCCTTTAGCTCTTTAATGCAATATCCTCTATATGTAGACAATTTGCTTCTAAATGGATTAAATAATACCAATACTACATTGGCATCTTCACTCGGAGAACCACTCTCTTTTAAATCTGACAAATCAGGTTCTTGCAAGCCTTGTTTTAGTCGTTCTGCATTATTAGCATTTCTATTGAACTGCATAATATTGATTGGAGATATCTTACATTTATTTCTAAATGAGACACCATATGCTGATATGGTATCAATCTCCTCCTTCTTGCTCCGACCTAACTGCGGTCTTACTAGACCTAAGTGGTCAGTAATTACTGCGATAATTTGTTTCGGATTATTAAGTTCATAAGTATCCTCACCAACAAAGGTTCCAAATTTCTTTAAATCCTCTATGATTAGAGACTTATACTTCTCTGAATTAAGAGTGCCGTCATGTATTATTAGTCTATCCTCTATAGATTCTAGCCATGGAATACATTCCTGTACTAACTCATAATCCTCATCAGAGAGTGTGGAGTCCTTGCCTCTAGACAATAATTCTTTAAAAGATATTTGTTTACCATAAGTCTCATATATATGAAGAGAGAGCAATTTAGCAAGTAACTGCTCGGCACTCATCTCCAAAGAGAATATAATAAACTGAACATCCTTATCAGAATCAGAGTCCAGCAGAGCCTTATATATAAAGGAGTGAAGCACGAAACTAGTTTTACCATTACCAGTTCCTGCGGCAATTAGGTAATAGGTCTCTTGAGTTAATCCGTCAATTATATGCTCCAGCTTAGGCATTCCCAGTGATAATCCTTGATTGTCACCTTCTCTACCTCTTTTGATAAGTTCGATTAGTCTGCTAGTATATGTCATAGTTCCGTCACAGTATCAAATACTAATTCTTCATATGTTCCATCTTTAAACTTCTCGATGCTTTCCCAAGCCTTAGACATTATAAAGTCAGCAATGTTGACATTTATCAGATTACATTTATTCTGCTTAGCCCAATTGACTAACTCTATCACTCTTTTATGATTCTCAAGTTTCCACCCTATATTCTTGCCATATCTAAAGAACATATCTTCCAAAGTGTTAAATTTCTTAGACCAGTTCTTTAAGCTATACTCCCTGCCATTAATAATGACAATATCTGGGTATGCTTCCCAGAACTCTCCTCCTAGGTCTCCGGAATACTTTCTATAATTCTTAATGAAGTTCTCATTAAAGATTACAGATTCAGGGTCAAACGTCTGACCCTCCGCGGGAATTTTATACTTCTTAGTAATGACTCCCTTCGCCTGTAGACTTAATAGTACATCTCTAAGGCGGGTTTTAGTTATTGGTATTCCCAGATAACGAACAAGAGAATCCTTATGTCCTTCTTCTGGTTGTGCCAAGAATAGCAACTCAATCATTAATAACTCCTCAGCAGTAAGCCTATACTGCTCCATTATTAACAACTGATTCTCTATTGTTAAACTTAATTTCTCCAAGCGTACTGATTAATAAGTAAATAACTTACTAATCTATCAGCTGTGATACTTTGTTATTCTGATTTCTCAGTGTCCTCAATCACATAAGCTTCGCCTGCTACTTCGTAAGGAGCTATAAACTCTTTAAAGAGTTCTGTCTGCCTTGCTACCATAGCTTTGACGTCATAGATTCCACCTTCAAATTCAATTTCACCGTTTTCGTTGACACCACTAGCATGAATGATACTATCAAACGTGTTAGTAAGCATCACAAGTTCAAGCAATCTTTCAGTTGTCATGTAATTTTGACCGTTAAGGATTACAAAGATACGATAATCTTGTTACATTTCAAAACGAATCTACTTAAATTTCAGGCTCGTGATAAGACTCTGCACATCTAGAGGGCTACGCTCCAAATGCACAGACATTATGCAAATACGACGCTCTGAATGCTTCTCTAACAGCTCTAATAGCTTGACAGCATCAACATCAGTAGATACTGTCGAAGTTCTATCAGGCTGCCCTTCAGCACCTATGTTGCAATATAACACTCTAAACATTAGAACCTAAATATCATTTTAGTTTCTTTGTTCTTCTTAGGAGTAAATTCTCGCCCTTCTAGTAGATTTAATAAATCAGAATCGGCTATAGTGATATAATCCTTACTACCAGTACTCTTGCGAAACCATTCTTCTTCAACAGTTCCCTTGATTACTAAAGTAAAGACTTCCGCTACTTTATTCTCTGCCTTTCTAATAACTCTACCTATTCTCTGCGTCTTAGACGTAGGACTGGAATCATATCCAAGAATAACGGCTACTGACAGTCCTGGTATGTCAGCTCCTTCATCTAACATCTTAGAAGTATTAAGTACTCCCACAGATGCTGATTTAAACTCCTCTAAAGTCATCCTTCCCTTCTTCTTAGTTTCCTTACTAGATAGTACCTTACCATACTTGATTTGTTCGGCAATCTTGATTGTCTTACTAAAAGTAATACATTTCTTGTCTTGCCTATGCTCAAGTATCATATTTGTAAGTTCTATCTTTTTAGGATGTTCATAAATGAACTTCTTCCTTGCCTGTAAAGTCCTATTGAAACCCATAGCATGAATTAGAATGGTCTTATTAAGAGCTTTCCATTCATCTGGTTTCTTGTCAAAGTCAGGAAGCATAATTTTAGCTAGCTCAATTCTCTTCTGCCATTTAGTAGCACAAGCCATAGCAAGTGTAAAATCATGACCGAAGAAAGCAAAATGCTCATAAAACTCTCTATTTAACTCATAGTATTTGTCTAGATTGTCTACTTCTACCATGACTTTGTATTCCCTATAAGGAGATAACCAGCCTCTAGCAGTAGCTTCACTAACATCTACTCTATCAACTACTGGACAATACTTCTTGATATAACTATCCTTACCGTCTAGTCGTTCCATAGTTGCAGTTAAACCTAGAATTATTTTATACTTGACTACTTCAAATACCTTTCCAAACAGGTCGGAAGCATATTTATGACATTCATCAAGTACTAGCAAATCACATGTCCACTCATGTTTCACAACAGAGTTTATTATTAGTACCTCGTACACCATTGGGACTTGCTGCTCTGTTAAATCACTAAGCCATTGTCTCTGTAGTGCATCAGTAGGTACTACTATTATAATTCTTCTACCAGGATTCTTAGCCAAGAATCTTTTCATACACATAATGGAAGTTCTAGTCTTACCGAAACCGGTACAATAGACTAAAGAACCACGCAACTTATTATCTACCCAACGTTGAACACCAATTGCTTGGCGTTCATCTCTGCTTACGTTTCCGAATAAGTCTGTCACTTGTTATAGGCTAAGCCCTTAATTGATAACTCATTTGAATCTATTACCTTGAACCCTGTTATTTAATATTAGTAAATTCTCACAAGTTACGTTAAGTAGCTTATACCTACTACATAGTAATCTGGATTAACTGTGGTCAGCATCCAGAGCACATTATAAAGTATAGCCTTTAGCATCACATACTAATTTAATTTGGTTCTTGCGAGTTTCCCACTGAGATATATGGAACTTCACTTCATCTTCCAAAGAATACAAGATTCTATTTCTAAGAACCTTTAATTGGTCAGTAGTTAGTTCTGTATACTTCTTACTCTTCAAATTAACCATAGAACGAAGCTGTGAATAGCTAAGTCCTTTAGGAGTAACATAAAGAGGCATTGTGGGCTTCAGACCTAGTCTTTCCTTCGCCACTTCAATCTTATCTCTTATCTGACCTGTTTTAGGGTCTTTCTCCACTAAGTCCTTGCTCTCTTGAGCAGTGAACCATAGACCTTGCTTGAGAATAAATGTAAGAGTAATGTGTTGTTTGTTAAACTTTCCCAGTCTGTCCAAACAACCTTCGCGTACTGTCTCCGTTGGAATATCTCCAAACTCTTTAGGACAGCCGCACATAGTTCCTTCGATTGGATACTCTTTCGGGTCTATACCGTCCTTATTAATATCCAAGAAAGAGACTAACGCCTCTAGGAACTTAAACCTTGGCATATGCTGCTCCTGTTCTAACCAGCGCAAGAACAATTCTGCGTTACAACGCTGACGCTGGTCTTTAATAATGTCCAATAGAACATAACGACCAGGATAGTCCTTGTTAGTATTATAGAGCATAGAATCACAATGAGCATAGAAACCACGAAGTTCTTCTTCAGTACAATCAACCAAGCGTTTCTCCTCTTGTACTAGAACTCCATTTACTTCTTGCTTACGACCCTTCCAAATGAAAGAGTTGATGTCATTATTCTTTCTATCGATAGCTGATGCCAATTTCTCTCTGAACATAGATATATCATATTAATTTTAGATAATGGTCTAATCTCGTTAATTTAGATAATCTTTTACAGTATAATCTCACCTTCTGGTGGTTTCTCATAAACAAAGTCTTCGAAATATATATCGGTATATTTATACTTCTCAAAGGAGTCAGTGATGGGATTATACCATGTGTCTTCCCCTGCATATACTTCCTTACATTTCAAATACCCGATGTCACCAACCCTTAGAAATGGACCTTCCCAGTTAGGACATCGGGTACACATTTTATATGTGCCGTTTGACAAATCTTTGAATGCATAGACTATATAACCACCAGCATCTTCCTTACTAGCTAGTAATTCAACGCGTATGGTATATTGAATCATCATTCCGAGCCCATCAGCTCATTTTGTCGTTTATTAACCCCACCGTCTTTATAATGCACACAACCATACTTGGCGAAATCACAAACACTGCGCTCAATACCGCTGAAACAGGGATATCTAGAACAGTCTTTGCAAGTTCTTTCGGGGTATTTGTACTTTACTCCATCTTTGTCCTTATCAAAACTGTCAGATAGTTTGTTCGCCATGTTCCGAATAGTAGTTTGCCAAGAATTTGCTATTTAATCAGTAAGGCTAATAAGCCTACACTAATAGCAAATCCTCCTATTGACAATGTAGTTAATCTCTTGTTCTTTTTGTTCATCTTAGCTATCTGCTCCTGTTGCTTACTAATAGCTTCATCATACATCTGCATTTGCAATTCTGCTCGTGCTAGTTGTTGAAGTCTTATACTATCAGTTTTAGCGTAGTTAGCAGTTAGTAATTCATAAGATGCAAGCTGTTTATTAAGTTCAAACCTCTCCAGCTTAAGCTTCTTATGCTCCAGAAATATAAGGTTACTAGCCTTTAATTGCTGTGGAGTAATCACAACTAAAGAGTCATCTACCAACTTGGGATACATATTCTGCGAAGAAAGATGCATCAGAGGCAATAGACTGATTAGTAATATCAATAAGCTCCTTTTCATACCAATTATTAATGGTGTCTATCTTACCTTTAGAATTGGTAATGACACTAATTAGACTGTCGTTAGTAACTTCTAACTTCCTTACTTCCTTATTGAGCGAGTCTATAGCTTGCTCATATTTAGTGTTGTCAGGAATAACTACTGTGTTTCTATCCTTGCAAGCCCATGCTATACCAAGGCATATAGCAGCAGCAATCACACCTCCAACGAAAGCATCCTTAAATTTCATTTCTGAGACTGATAGTAGTTATAGATATCATAGATAACATCCACTCTATCATTCTTAGAAGTTAATAAGGTATCCAAGCATGTACGTTCTTCATCAGATAGTGATGCTTCTAGTTCGACCATTTTACGTCCTTCTTCATAGATAGCCTTAGCTGTATCATATCCTTTCAGATACTTGCCAGGACATTGTTTGAAGAATGCTACTTCCTGGTCAAGAAGAGCATTAACTACACCACGGTTAATCAATCCGGGGTCAGTGCTGTATAGAGCATGATTATGCAGTTTACGAGCCTTACCAAGAGCTATTTGAACTCCCATGTTCTCATCAAACTCATCTTCTGGTTGACATACAGACACGCCAATAGACAGACATTTATCACTTAAGAGTGCATCTTCATCCCAGTTCTCTGTATCTGGGTCAATTTCAGCACATACTTCCTGTGACAATGCAACCATTACGAACTTGCGTTCCATGCCAGTAAAATCAACAAAACTGTCAACTCTATACTCAACTCTTTCTTTCATAAACTTGTAGATTAAATGTTTCTAAATGTAATCTCTTTAGATAAGTTAATCTGATTTTAGGCAATTACTTGCGACCTAGACCATTATAGAAATCAAGTATTGCATTCTCTTTACGAAGCCAAGTAGCCTGCTCTCTAGCCATATCAAGAATAGTACGGCTAATAGATTCTTCTTCTACTTGCTCTTTAACTAACATACCTTCATCCTCTCCATTCAACCATTGGAATGTAGCCCAATCACTTTCTTTCTGAGCCTGGTCTACAATCTTATTAATACCACGAGTAGTCTCAATCTCCCTATCTACTGTAGCAGCAAAGGGCATGATTCTGTCAGTGATTTCAACATTAATGGCTGGAACAGGCGGATATTGGAATAGAGCATCGTTAGTGGTTAGATATTCAAATATCCAAGAATGATGCAAATATTCTTCCCTAGCACGACCTCTCCAGTAAATACCTAGCTTTGGTAACCCTTCTACTTCAAAGTAATTGGCAAAGGTCATATACAGAGCATGGTTGGCAAGTTCGGCTGACATCTGTTTTACCAACATCTCAACCATTACAGTTGATAGTGGGCAAACACGTCTAGACTTATCAATCACCTGCTCTGTATACTTCATAGTAGGTTCAGCGCCTACGGTTTGAACTCCTTCGCTTGTCTTCTCCTGTATTGGATTTCCGTCTTTGTCTAGCATTCTCACGTTCTAACACTTTAAAATTGTTGTTCATTAAATAATCTAGGGGAGCTGCTAGCCAAGTAATATACTTAGCACATGTAATCTCATCGTCGACTTTAATAAACTGCGATTCCCTTACCTTAATAGGCTTATCAGTAGTATAGAACTTAGAACCTACACATTCTACCCTATCCTTCCTAATGAGGTATAGTTGTACTTCATATAGAAAGGAAGGATATACTGTTAGTTTAACGTCCCCAGAATGGTAGACAGTCGGGGGCGTAGGTTTTGCCATTCCAAGAATATTTAGTAACCTGGGACTTCTCTGTCTTATATTTACTTAATAAGAAAGGGATGTCAGATTGAATACATTTATGGCTAAATGTGTTCTTTGGTATAGGTTTGTTGGTCTTTGGATTCATTTTACCAGTAGTAAAGTTACCACCCTTTATATACACGACCAGAGTTCCAGGAATAGGAACAGATTTGGCAGGAGCCGCCCATTGATAACTTGGAGCGGGGAATCGTCTATAGCGTTTCCACAACTTACGTTCTTTAGGAGTTTTACTCCACACACTTGGGTCACGTGGTGTTACAGACGGCTGTCTTAAATGCTCTGCCACCATGAAAGCATCATCGGTCAAATCCTTGATTCTTAGTCTTTTGAATCTCTCCTCTGGAGTCTCTTTGATAGTTTCCTTCTTCATTACTGATAAGTTTAATGAGTTAAATATTAGTTATTTACCACGTTTAGTATAAACTGTCCCACAGACATTACATTTGTAAAGCCTGTTGTCATAATCTAACAGCGTGTGAGTAGTATCCCTACCACACCTTGCACAATTCATTAACTTAACAGATTCATACACCTTCTTCGGCTTATGAGGTGCCGTACCTTTCTTACGTGAAGCCATAGCTTAAATTCCTTTAGTTAACTCTTCTAATCTAGTTACTTCTTGTTTGTAATCTTGAATATATTCTTTCAGAGACATGGCATCTGGGTGCTTACACTCTATTCTATAATCCGCTATTCTTTGAAGACATGCAGATATGGGAAGTCCATAACCAATTACTTTAAACTCCTGACGTTCTCCGTCCTTGGATTTAATAGTTTTTAGTACAGATAGGTCCCAGAAGTGTAAATTGTCACCTATAGATTCCATTCTAAAGTCAGCTTCTTCAATAATCATACTTGATTATCCGTAAAGTTAGTATTAGTTTAATCTGATTGTTCTTCTAGCACCTTACCTATTAACCACAGATACAAAAATGGCGATATGACTGGACATGTCATCCACCAACCTACATCTTCTTCTACAACTTCCCAGAAGTATTCTTCATCCAAGTCGTAGTATGCAAGCATGTAGTTCAGTACAATGTTTAATAAGTAAGATACACCATATAGTGCAAGTACTATTAATATTACAATCACAATTTCTCTTTCTCTACTCTAAATTGACAACATAGTTTCTGCAACTCGAGTATGACGGGTTCTAAGGTACTAACGCCCTTAACCAACACTGCTCGTTGGTCTACCGTCCTTCTGGCTAAATGGGATTGGACGCTGGAAACAGCATCTTCATATCTCTTCTTAATAAGGTCTCTGTTCTCGAAATACTTGGGAATCTTACCATGTAGATATATTAAAGCATCTAGTGCCTTAATAAGTTCCTTATGACTCATAGAAGTAGATATTCTGTCATAAATAAATACATATCTATCAACCCCGTCTGGAATGATATTTATATATTTATCAGTCCCAGTTCCTTCTCTTCCTACATGGTCTGCTAATCTCACAGTAGCAGAGAATCCATTTAATGTATAGTACTCCGAATCTCCCTTATAATTAGTAGAAGTAAACCCCTTCCTCTTTAGCCACGCTTTTAGTTTGCTCAACCCTCTCATCTTGTTTAATCTTCTTTTCCACCTTTCGAAATATCAAGTCTCCGTCAAGTGGACATCTACACTCCATAATACAGTCACTGGCTTTAAAGTAACAGCCAAAGCACGCGCAACCACTGTCAACGATTTCCACCGGACTACCGTTTACAGTGATAAGGTCTCCTGCCTGTAAAATGGGTATTAGTTCATTGTCTTCATATTTAAACCTCTGCATATCTAAAGTTAAAAAAGAAGGGCCAAACCCAGACAATCACTAGAGTAGACCTTACCTCATTAGAAGTAAAGAATAATCTAATAACTAATCTGAATTTGACCCTAAACGGCAGTACGAATATCGTTCTGCGCGATTAGCACTACATTAAATATAACGTAGCCTAAAGTCCGTTACCATAAACTGATAACAATAATGCCAATGCCTGGCATTAGGTGTGTTGCTAAAAGCAACGAAGAGGAGCCTACACCCCCCCCCTAGTGATATTCTGGCTGGAATGTCTATTCCATAACCTATCACCATACATAAGAACTATTCAAAGTAGTCTGGGAACTTATCTTTTAATATTTCAGATATGTCCACGCCAGTCAGTTCAGCCATAGATAATTCTTCCAACATTGCGTCTTCAGAATCGTCCACACTACCGTCAGCGCTATCAATAAGATTGAGCAATAATTGAGCTTTCTCATCAGTCAGCCCGTCTTGCGCCCATTTACTTACTACTTCTGCAAAGAACTCATCGAACTCGTAAGAAGTCTGCTCATCTTCATCAGCGATTACATTCTTCTTAGCAAACAGTTCTTTGATGTCTTCATCTGTAATAGTTCCGGCTTTATCATAAGCCGCGTTCAATGACTCTATAAGAGAGTCTTGTTCATCGAATGTCATTGTCGTTAACAATTAATGTTAAGAACATGTGAATAGTCTATTCACACCAACCCTCAAGGGCTTAAGATAATGTATGGTAATCAAATCACCATTACAGCAGTGGGGACTGCTTAAACAGGCATTTCACTCTCAATTATGCCTGTGGTTATGTTAGAATAAAGAAATTTACTTCTTCCAGGATATGAATAGATATTCTCCAACTAAGCCGGGATATCCTTCTTTGTCGATAACCTTAACGAAGAATCGTTTGTCTTCGTAGTATTTAAGAATTTCATCCTTGGCTTTAGCTACATCATCATTCAAATCCATAACAAGACTAAAGTAATTGTTCTCACTCTTAGCCTTAATAAGTTGGTCAGTAGTATCTAGAAACCTCTTAACTAGAGTTTCTTGTGTCACCACTTCATTGTAAGTGGCAACTGAATATGCCTCGTCCGCATTCATAGATTCACCTTCCAACAATTTACCAAAATTAAAGATATTCTTCATAATAACTAATAATTGGTTTGTGGTCCAGACGAGATTCAAACTCGTGACCTTCCCTTTAGGAGAGGGACGCTCTATTCTACTGAGCTACTAGACCCCTTTACGTTATACGTTAATACTCCCAGTATGTCTGCCTTTTATTTTAACAGAATTAGCATCGATGTCTCCTTGTACATTACCACCAACCTCAATACTGTTAGCTTCTATAGAACCTCCCACATTGCCTTTAACTTTAACACTATTACCATGTACAGTAAATGCGTCTCCGTCAATATCACATGTGTTGCAGTTAAGCTCTTTTACATTACCAGTAAAACTGATATGTACACTATCCTTATTCGTTTCAGATATTAATTTACCATTTACGTAAATTTTACGCTTGATTTGTGAGATAGTGATATTGTCCTCTTCAATGTCATAGGACTCATTATCAATAAATAACTTATTCATGATTCTTTTTATCCAGTTCATCTTCCTTCGTAATACTTAATCAGTTTATCAAAAGCTACAAGCCTATGTTTCTTCTCATCTACTGGCCACCAGAAGACAAGTCTAGCCACTTCTTCTTGTTTGACATTACCTCCTAGAAACTCTGGATTAAACTCCGGAATTAGTGTTACTAATTCATTATAAGAGGGAGGTATTCCTTCTTTAAACACTCCGTTGAATGCTTGCTTCATATAGTGGCACATACCACCATTCTTATCACTGCCTGGTTTTGTATCTTTATCATACAAGTCTTTAATCTTTTAATAATTTCTAAGTTAGTCATCTCTTTCCTTATTAAGTTAGTAGTCCCAGGCAGAGTCGAACTTCCATTTCAGGTTCCGTAGACCAGCGTTCTATCCATTGAACTATGGGACCATACAGGAAGCAATTCCGATTTAACGGCCGCCCTTGCCAGTATCACGTACTGGGCTTTTCACGTGGACGGTCTGTCAGCATAACTCACAGTATTACTTACATGCTTCCTTTAAAGTTTAGCCTCTTCCAGCGCAAGAGCACTTATAGTCACTCTTCGCCATAGTACATCAAGTATAGCACCTGCTGACGCAAACCATATCTACGTGTAACCACGTTAGCTTCCGCTCTCCTGGAAAGCGCAGCATTGATACTCCTCTTGAGTTTATCGGCATCAAATAGCAAACCAGTCACTCCTACTAATCCATTAGGCTCATCAGCGCAGATGTAATCTACTGCTTCAAAGAGCTGGGCTTTAGTTTCAGAGCTGTTCACCTTCTGCCATTTCTTTATTTCTTTCTCAAAGTCCATAATCAATTAAGTGCTTCAAGTTCTTTAGCTAATTCTTCCAGAGATTTGCCTTCGAGTTCAGCGTCTTGTTTCTTAGCCATAAGGTCAAGAATCTTCTGACGCTTAGCTTTCTTCTCACTTTCAAGTAGACGGTCTTCCTGTTCTTGCAACTTAACATCAATAATGTGTTTTGCAATATTGAATTTCAGTTCAAGTTCGGTAGTGTCCTTAGTCCGGGTTTTGATGAAGCTTTCAGTTTTAGACTCTTGCAATTTCTTGTTAAGAGCAATTGCAATATTGTCAAGTTGAATTAAGGGTAAATCCCACAAGTCTTCAACAGAAAGAACTCCACGTTGCGTGTTAAAACGCAATTTCATTCTAGATGCTTTCTCAAACATAATTATAGCATTAAATTGTTAATACGTTTATATTCTTCAAACACTTTGTCCTCTGACTCTTCTCCCCACATACTGTGAATGAGAATACCATAAGCACAAGGCTGGTACACAATAGGGTCTACTGCCTTCTTAGTGATTGTAACCTCTGGGTTGTTTAATTGACCAGGAGGACAGGCTACAAACAGCTCATTTTTGCTTATCTTAACAGAATCAAAAGAAACTATGTTAGGGTAGCTGAAAGCCTTTACATCAGCAGGAAGGCCGGGATTCTTGTTAATTATACTAGACAGCCTGAGTGTGCCTTCTGTATCAGGGCCAATAACTATGTGATTCTATGTATTTCTTCAGATTGTTCAACATAGTTTCACTGTATCCGTAGTTAATACCTGTAACATAATAATACGCCCCATTAGCATACTCCAACCCTAAATCAGAGAACATAGGTCCTTCACCATTAAGTTTACGCTTAACTTCTAAGATTTCTCTAATATTACGGTCAGGAATCACTCCAGTGTACTGTTTTAGTAGACCTTTGACAAGTTTATACTTCTTACAAACATCATCAAATTGTTTAGAACCAACTAGAAGAGTACTCTCTCCGAACACTTCTCTTGCGCGCTTTACGAAACTAAACAAGTTCTTAGCGCGCATGGCATCCAGAGCTATCTGATTATATTCAGATATTTTAGCCTGTAATAGCCTGGCATTCTTTGAGCTACCTAGCCCAGCATCAACCAACGTGTTGTATTCTCTTACTAATGTATCTCTATTAGGAATATCAACTGATGTCTTGGAAACAGAACGTAGATATTCCTCCATACATAAAGCAAGAGCCATAGCTATGTTGGACTGAATAGTCATCACCGGCACGTCAACCACTTCTGGAGTTATAACTTCAGAATCATTGCGTTTTAGAAATCTAAACATCAGAAATTGACTTTTAAAGTTCTACTAAATGTTCCGTCCACTTTAACAATAACGGAATTACGCATAGTAGATGAGAATCCTAATCCACTCAATTGATGTTCTTGGTAAGGAGTCTTCATCTTATCAGCTAGAACCTCAAATACCTTACGGTGAGGAGTTAGCTCACTGTTAAGATATTCGTTAAAGAATCCACGAACAGGCTCCGGATTCTTGCAATCATCCAACATAAAGAAGTAATGTTTATTGCCAATACCCTGCTCATCCCAATAATTGGGAGACATCACGTTCACCTTATGGAACTTGTTAGTATCCATATGCCTATTGACGAATTGCTAGTACTGGGTATTAGCTCTCTTATTTGGATGCCTTTAGATTTACTATAAGTAATCTCGGCCACTTTAACATTCTTTCTATGTGGAACAGGTTTGCGAGTTTTGCCATATCCGGCATTTTCATCCACGTCTAGCTTACCACCACTTCTGCCGATTCTGTTGGAGTAATAAATTTCAAGATTATTAGGTTCAACGACATGCAAATCCAAGTCATCATAGTTAGACCATGCCAACGAACATCTTAAGAATCCTTCAGTCTGACCACCAGCAGCTCTTACTTTCTCTTTAATAGAATCAGCAATGTTCACATCAGGCACAGAACCTTTATAAGCTGATAGTCTTCCAACAACTAATCCATACTTAACATTCAGATTAATGAAATCCTCCTCCTTAAGTATCAATGAGCCAGGGAAATGTCTTTGCAAAAAGCTATAACATTTTAAGACTTTAAGGTCCTCTTCCGAAGTGATAGCATCACCTACTTCTTTAGAATTAGTAAATCCTAAAGCTTTCAGTTTGACAGCCTTATCAACTAGTTGATGATTCAGACCCTTAATAGTCTTCATGTACTCTACAGCCATTAGAGTATAAGCTAATTGCACTTCTTGGGCTGTGAATCTCTTTGTGCCTACAGACGTATCTGTAGAAGGACTAAAATTGTTCATAATTACTTTTGTTTAACTGAACCTGGTCTGGTAGTAGCTCTCTTAAATGAATCAGATTGCTTATCCCACCAAGCCTGTCGGTCTTTAAGACGTTGTACTTTCTTCTTGTATTTCATAGGTTTATCCTATTTCGTTACTAGCATTATAAGCAAGCTTGTCGGCTTCCTTATTATGTTCATCACTTGCGTGACCTTTACACCACTCAACAGACACTACTTTATGCCTGTTCACAGCCTTATCAAGACGTTCCCACAAATCAGTATTGGCTTTCCTCTTCCACCCTTTAGTAAGAGTTCCTACAATATACATAGAATCTGTTACTATTGTAATTTCAGAAGGTTCCTTTATGGATTCCAGGGCAACTATGGCAGCCATTTGCTCCATTCGCTGATTGGTGCTGTTCTTATACATCTTGCTGTATTGGAATATCTTCTTGTCATCCTCTAAAATGACAAAGCCTATTCCCCCTTGATTTCTCGCAGGAGAATAGGCACCATCACAGTATATTCTGTACTTATGCGTCGGCATTAGGATTCTCAACAAAATCCTCATTATCCTCATCTTCTTCAGTTTCGGATATGACATCCTCATCAATAAGATGCTTAACCCACATACCTAAGATAAAGATGACATAGAATTTGTCTTCCTCCTGTTTGTAGTTAACCTTGTCAGAGACTTCATTAACTACATCTAACATTGTGAACTCCTCTTTAGCCATAGCATCATCAGCTATAGCAGACATTTCTTCTACATAAGGTCTAGCCTTCTGCATTGCTTCGTCAAAACTCTTTACTAAGGCTATGCCTTCATCACCTCTAATTTGCATAGCAACAGATAGAGGTTGTTGCAATTCATTTCTAAAGAAGCCCAAATAGAAAGCTTTCTCTACATTTCCGTTCACGAAGTCATTGAAAGATTTAGCTTTCATTACTTCTTCTACTTTGAAATCAATTTCTGATACGTCTCTGATTTTGTCCATAATGTTATGATAGCAACCCACCAATCTTCTCGGCCATGGCTGTTGCTTTGTTAGAAACTGCTTCAAGGTTTGCAGCTTCAGTTTGTAATTCGATAATCTCTTGTTCTCTAACCTCTTTCTCTGCTAGTGAGGTACTTGTTACTTTAGCCGGTTCGGCTGATTGTTTCTTTCCAAACATCTTATAGGATTAGAATTACAGGGTTCAGGGTGAGCGGCTGTCGGGAATCGAACCCAATCTATCACTTGTGCGCATACTAAAATTAGTGATGTGCCCTCCTTTACACTACAACCGCATGGAGCAGTGGTTAGAATACTAATAGTCAAGTACTAATAGTCATTCCTAAAGAGGTGTTCTGCAACCACCCCACAGTCAGCGCTAAACTGCACGTCTTATTACATACGCTCAACTCTGCTTTAGTTGTCATCGCTGGACTTCACTTAACCCAGATTCCAGCCTGGTCTATACTCGTTTCCTTTTAAGCTTACCACACTTGGAACATACTAGTAAGTATCTGTTACAATCAGTATAGCTAGTTTTTGCTATTATAGTCCATTCATGCCTACATGCTAGTTTCTCTAGCCATTTCTTGAATAGTTCTTTCATAATCAATTCGTTTTACTAATGGATATAGTTGCCCATAACCGTGATTAACTGTTATACACCTAGATGTTATAGACAGACGATAGTGAGCATTGTTAATTTCGTTAGTAAGATACTCCATAGTTACAGGAGTTACTCCGTCACTAAATGTAACAGTTATGCCCGCTTCTACACTCTTAGTAAGAGCATCTAAGCTACTTTGAATTTCTGCATATCTAGGATTAGGAATCTGCTCCGTCTCTAAATGCATAAAATGCTTAGATGTTTCACCTATATAACCTCCTTTGCTACATGGAATCGGAAGATAAACCCAGTTGTTATCAAACTTAACAGCTTGTTCATAAGCATGAGTTCCAGGTCTGAAAAGTTGCTGATATGTATCAACTTTAACTACTTCCCTAGTCCCAGGAACTCTACCTTGCTTGCCGTCTAACCACCACCTTATATAGTCACGAGCATCACGCACATGATATACTGGCAACTCAACTGGAGTACCATTAACCATACACCAATAATGACCTAGCAACCTCGGTCTATAAAAGTCAGAGTCTGTTCCATTGGAGTCAGGATTAGAATTGGCAAATCCATGACAGTAATCATAATAGTCTGCTGCTTTATGAGGTTTAGCAATCTTACCAAACTTGGGCAAAGCATGATTCTTGTTCTCCTTCCATTGCTTAGTACTAATGTTGTATCGACGACCTCTAGGAGTCTGCTCAACAGATTGTACTAATCCATTATCATCAACTCTAAAGAACGCCTGTCTCCACCTATAATCAGTGAAGTAGTCGTCTAGGTATTCAGTTTTGTCAGTATTCTTAATTGGCTTAATCCACTCATTCCAGGCTTTGGCTAGCTCTTTATAAGGCTTACCTACATACTTGGCTATGAATTTCACAATCCTAGATTCTTTAACGTATCCACAACCGTGGTCCCAAGCTATATGACAACTTTTGTCTAATACCTTTCTACCATATCCTCTCTGCGCTGCCACTTCTTTAGATACTCTCAAATTGAAATCAGCATCAAAATCAGCTAGCGTCACTTTAGTAAGGTGTCTAGGATAGTAGCTTGGATTACGAGTATGCTTGCTTTTACGTTTATACTCTTTCCTATGACCAAGTTTAAGTCTTCGTTCACTCATGTTATAGTATTTTAGTTACTTTACCAAATACGGATTTGGTCCACCCATTAATCTTACCATGATTGTTGCCTCTCTGTCTCCCTTAGCTTTGACTAAGTGAGTATAGTATCTACCTTTAACTTTGCAGAATACTATATCACCTACCTCTACATCGCTAAGATTTATAGGACTCAAGACATGCTCTTGGCCAGATTTGATTAGAGGAGTCATAGAGTTTCCCTTCTCTGAGGTTCTGAAGGATTTTCCTTCGGTCAATAGTCTCTCCTTGTAATGCATCGGCTTTAGACATTAGATATACAAAGTTTAATCTCTCTTCCATGGTAGAACCATTACTTATTCTTTCAAACAAGGTTAGTTCTTGCCCATTTTTGTAGTTATAGTAAGATATCAACTCATTATATCTGGCAGTTTTACTATTCAACGAAGCTATAGTCATTGGATATCTTCTTAGCACTACTCCCCTATATAAATCAACAAGTTCACCCAATGAGTTGGCAATCTTTAATAACCTAACTACATTGGGTGAACCATGTTTCTTGTACCTAATAGCATAACTCTCCAGAGCAGCATCCCAATCATGGAATACATGTTGAGCTTGAGTTAAATCAATCTCAACTATTTTGCGCAGGAACTCTTCTATAGTCATATTAATTAGATATTGTAGGTGATGTTAACTTGTCAATTAGATTCTTCATTGCTTCTTCACCAGCAGCAAAACCTTCAGAATACCCGATTTTATATGCCTTCTCTATAGATACAGCAACAGCTTCCATGACGCTATTGCCCTCATACTGTTTCTTTAATTCTTCTAATAGTTCTTTCATAAATCCTCCTTCCTTTAATTATTAGTAGCTTGAGTGGGATTCGAACCCACACGTCCATTTCTGGACACCAGAGCTTAAATCTGGGGCGTCTACCAATTTCGCCATCAAGCCATACCCTTATACTGACATCATGACCTTGATTGTAACTACAATTATCATTCCTATAGTACTTATAGCAGCTATACTTAAGAATATCTTAACCCATTTAAAGTCACAATCCCATATAGTTAGTAACATAGCTATTAATGCAGCCACAAATGCAATGACTACAGTAATCATTAATGCTGTTTCCATATCAATCTCTTACTAAGTCTATCCAATTAATTAGGATATGATACAACCACCTCATAATACGTAATCGCAATAAGTGTCAACAAAATCCTTAGCTTCTTTTAAACCACATTTAGCAGATTCTTTTACATGCTTGCAGTCTGTACAAACTGTTTCATCTTAAAGAAGTCTTCACATGACAAATCAATTGTATTATTCCAACGCTTCCTGTATGCAAGCATTGCATCACTATACTCTTGAGGATGTTCTGTCCAGGTAATTTGTTGGTCTGATATAACTGTACAAGTTCCATCAAGTATATCATATTCTCTAGATTCTACGGTGAATTTACCAGCTTCTAGAACTACTGTATCAGTAGGAAACGGAATCATCTCTGGTGAGATTGATACCTCTTGTACTACTTTATCATCTTTTACAAATTTTACAAACATAATCTTTAAGTATTAATTAATAATGTGGCGAGAAGGTGACTCGAACACCCAACCTTGCGATTATGAGTCGCACGCTCTAGCCAGTTGAGCTATCTCGCCATTAATAAGAACATAAAGCTCATCGTGTCTACATCGTTACCAATGCAACCTTAATACCTCCCGTTTGCTTCACTGCCGGCTAGTCTGGCTTTGTCTCCTTATGTTCTTATATATGAATAATCCGCCTGGCAGGGCTGTGAGCTGCCTTACCAATTATTGACGTCAGCTAATTTATGGAATAGCCCTATAGTCATTTCTACACCTGCTCACATTTAAGTGGTGGATTACATGTTTATCGGTATTTATCGAACATGCTGTCTGATGCTTCTTCTCCCCACATAGACACGATAACAATACCTACTTTGGTAGCCCTAAATACTATTGGGTCTTCTAACCTTCTTTTACGGTCTTCTTCAGCTTTAGAGAAGATTTCTATGCGAATATTATTCTCCATAGTATCATAAGGCGCTGCAATTAGCCAAGTGTTATGGTCTAAATATGAGGTGCCAAGATGTAGGTAATCTTCCTCCTTGTAACTTCCACCTATAGACCTCATGTACTGATAACCACGGTCAATACCTTTGAATACAAATGGGAATCTAGAGAAATACTCAACAAGCCGTTTGGTCATGTCCTTAGACATTCTTGAATCTATTCTCGCAGCTTCAACCCAACTGACGTAGTTAAGATTTAAAGAGTTCAAAGCGTTAGAAGCCTTTGCTATTTGTGACACATTCTCACTTGGAATGAATCCGCTGAAGGTCGATATTGGACCACAATACAAATTGTACTTCTTCAGGATTGCAAAGAAATCCTCGTAAGTTACAACCAGTGCATCAGGATACGATTCTTTAATCCAGGATGTTATTTCGTTAACCTTCTTCAGGTCTAATTTCTCTGGACCTAAAGCTGACTTATACTTCTTAGACTCGAGAATAGTCCTAAGGGTATCTGCATTCTTAGTTCCACCCAGACCTGCTGTTTCCAACTTATCAAGCTCCTCTTTGATTTGCTCGGAATTGTCAAAGTCTTGATTGCCTTCTACGTACTCCATAGATGCTGTTACTAAGGCTAAACGTAACGCATCTGCACTCAATTTCTCCATACTATGATAAATGTTCTTTAATATCAATCATGTATTTTATACCTTCAATTATCACACATGCTAGCCCGCCAACGAGCATAATGAAGTATAATGCAACAATTAATGGTTCCCAACCAGTCCCATAATCACTTCTATTAAGATTAAAGCTAAGCCTATTAGGCTTGTTATTAATAAAAGCTCTATCATAGGTTGGTTTGTCTACACGTAGTTTAAACTGATTGTCTCTACCGTCAGCTATTAGTGTAAGCTCATATACAGTATGCGTCTGTTGATTAACTGTTTCGGTATAACGGTCCTTAGCAACTACTGTAGTCCACACAGGTTTGTCAATACAGGTTTCTTTAACTAAGTTAGATTTACATCCTCCTAGTCCTACTAAGCACACCACCAGCCATATTACTATCAAAGTTGCATGTCTGAAAGTGTTAGCTGGTGGTCTCATATCAACAATTGTCGGCATCTTCTGTCAATAATTTAGTTGCCTTATCCATTCCTAACTCGTAAGCTTCAGCAATTAATACTGCCGCACTTGCTATAGAAAGCTTACCACCGTTGTCCTCTGCTACGTTAGCTGCATTTTCAAGCAGCTCACTTAAAGTTTCTACCATAATTAAATACATTTAATAGTTAATAATCTAGTAGGGTAGGTGAGACTCGAACTCACACGCCCGAAGGCACTTGGGCCTAAACCAAGCCTGTCTGCCAATTCCAGCACTACCCCATTGTTACTTCATCAAGTTGATAAATTCATCTTCATGTCCCTTATAGTATCGCTGAAGATATGCAATATACACAGCTTCGTCCTTAACTATTTGAGGGAATTTGGATTCAAATTGTTCTACTTTCTCTTCTCCTACTATACTTACATGAAAGTCTCTAGGTGTGTTATCCACCTTAGTTGCAGACATTAATAAGACTAATAGGAATACCAATAAATGTTTCATTTAGTTGTTAATAAAAGGAGAGCGAGATTACTCCCGCCCTCCAAGGTTTATTTGTTGTCCTTCTTCTCCGTAGAATAGTCCTTACGGTCAAGTTCCCACTCATACTCACACATCTGAGTAATTGCTTCAAGCTTCTCTGTACCCAGAACGAGTTTGAGAGCATTTACCAATCTTTCAGCCGGAGTTTCCACAACAGCTTTCTTGGATGCGAGTCCAAGTTGACGTTGATAAGATTCAACGCTAGCTTTGATATGGAACGATGTTACATGGGTTTCTTCTGTAAAGATGAGTTTGGATTTGGTTGATTCAACGATTTCAGCCATAAATGCCGGAGCAATTTCAGCTTCTTGAATGTAGTTACATACTTCACTCAAATCATCGTCGATTGTATATCCTTCTTCAGCGGTGAAGGTAGAACGGATGAATTTCTCCGCAGTTTCAGCGTCCAGGCAGTCCATAGTAATCACAGAGCCGATTCTCTTACCTCTCAAGAAGGTAGGTTCAATCAATTCAATGTGATTAGTAGTGAACAAGGTGATTACGTTCATATCTTTGGTATCACCACCGTCCAGAGTATTCAGGATGTCTTGCATTGCAGCATCTCTGTTACCTCTAGTTACTTGGTCAATATCTTCAACAAATACGACAACACCATGACCCGAACGGTCAACAACTTTACACATGCGCAGAGTTTCTGCAAGAAGAGAAGGATTCTTCAAATACACGAATGACCAGCCGTTTGTCACAGCATCTTTAGCCAGCTTAAATGCCAGCAAGGTCTTACCTGTACCATATTTACCTTCCAGCAAACAACCGTACTTCAATGGAATACCTTTAGCCAGACATTTCTCTGGATACAAGATTCTTGAGCGTAGCGGTTGCAATTCAAATTCAGTCTTCTTAGAAAGAACCATGAATTGTTTCTCGATGCCGGCAAGTGTCATGATAGTAGGTTCAGACAGATTGCTGATTTCCAGTGCTTGATTCTTGTAGATAGATTCTGATGCCAACAGCTCTTTAGTTCTGTCAACAATATCATCAATCAATGACTGGTATTTGAACTGGCATTGTCCTTTAATAAGGAGTAAATGACGGTCATTGTCATAGTTGATGTTGATTTCAGAATCCTCTCCCAATTCTTCAAGGCTGATTTTACCAAACGGAACCTTGGTACGAGAACCGTCTGCCAGAACAACGTCTACGGTATCAATATTGCTGTTTCCAGAAGGACTGTTATCCTCCTTACTAACGGCAGAACCGAAGATTTCATTGATTGCTCTGTTCAACTGATATACACCGTCCGGTTTCCAACAAAGCAGCGAGTATTTGAAACTTGCCATTTTCTTGGACTGTTTGATTTCACCTTCGATGAATCCCAGAGCATCAGCATACTTCACGTTGCTTTGGAGCACTTCAATCATTCTCTGTTTCTGAGTTTCCTCGTACTTGTTAACTCTCTGCTTAATAGCAGCTGTAGTTCCTTGCGGAATAATGTTCTTTGCCATTACTTAATTAGGTTTATTAATCTTATTTACTTCTTTAATGATTGCCTCACAATTCTCTCTTGTTGTAGTTAAACAACCAAGTTGAATAATAGAACCGTCTTGAGTGATAGTCAGGTTCTTCTCTTCGATTGTTTCCCTACATAGACCTCCTCTGATAATTCTTTTAATGAGTGGAAAGGGTAATATAGTATTCTTACAGAATATCATATTCTTGCCTTCCACATAAATGACATCGTAGCCGTCAATGCTACCTACTACCTTACTCATTCGATTCAACTATTAACTGTGTGGGCCCGGCCGGACTTGAACCGACAACCTCCTGATTATGAGTCAGTTTCTCTAACCGATTGAGATACGGGCCCCGAACGCCCATGTTTACTCACAATTAACAGTTCTCAAAGAGTAGTGTTGTTAGTGACTTCATGATAAATTCTATTTTAAACTGAAATAATTAGTAGTTGGGCTACCAAGATTCGAACTTGGGCTACAAGAGCCAAAACCTTGTGTACACCATAGCCCTAAGCGTCTTCTGGAAATCGTTGAACTTATTATTAGGGTCATCGACATCCCTAACAGACATTCCAGAAGGAAATGGGCCGTTACCATGCCTTGTTATATAAGGACGAGTTACATAACAAGTTTGGATTTCTTTACGTATACCTGCTTTCCGCAACAGCTCGTAAGCGTTTTGTGAAGTTGTATTAGACGGAGTACAATAAGGCATTATGCCGAATCTTTGGTCAAGCAATATTCCCTGTGAACCTTCAAACACTAGGTTATCATAATTCAACAAGCAATCTTCATTAACCGTACCTGTATGTAAGAAATAAGCATGTGCTAACCTACACCAGTTGTCTAGGTCTATCGAAGGATATTTACTAGACATGTTGTAATAGTTATCCACTATGGCATTTAGTTTCTCACGCAGTATGTAAGGATTCATACAATCTACAACTGTTAAGCTGTATCCTGCCTTAACTCGGTCCAAACAAGCTTTAAACCCTGTACCTACAGTACCATGTCGTAAGTTCTCTTCGTTATTAACTTGGGAATAGACATCGAAGGGAATTACAACTTGGCAGTGAGGGTGATACTGAACAATGACTCCCATTTTAGCTAAGTCTGCACCCTCCAACATAGAGGTAATTGGGTCTACAGTACAGTATTCGGACCAGTACGTCGGCACTCCAAGTAAGGTTCCGCTGCCAAAGTTACTAAAGGTATGTCTCCATGCTTTACAGTATGTCCACCACTAAACCTGACTACTAATACAGACTCTCGCTTACCTATGTACTTGTTACATAAGTTGTGAACTGTCTGTCCCTTACCTTCGTCTCCAAAGAATGTTCCTAATACAATACTAATCATTTCAGTTTAATAAAATTTGTCATTACTATCAGACGGCACATCTTGCCATTCCTGACTAACAGAAGCACTAGGAGCTAAGCCTTCAACAGGCTCCTCATAGTTCTCTTTAATTGCGGTGACAATCACCTTGTCTACTTCTCCAGATGTCAATACATTCTGTCCAAGTAAAGTCTTCCAAGATTCAGCAACCCTTGAGCCATGACTGGCATTAGTAATGTGAATGTGGAATACATGGTACTGTTCCTTTGCTTTGTCAAGAGCTTCTTGACAAGTAATGGTTTTAGCACCTTTTTGATACCCTAGAACACGTTCCAAGTAACATCCCTCTACCTTATCGAGATTTGGTTCATCTCCAATAGTAAATAGGAATCCCTTAGTGTGTCTTTCAAACCAGGAATCAGTTTCAGTATGATAACCCGCTACGATGTGAGATAGTAGATAGCTTTCACCTCTATTACCACCTTCAATCACGAATGACTGTAAAGTGTCAAGGATTTTAGCTGTATCAGACTCAAACTGACCAATTTGAATTGGATATCGGTCATAAACGTGGTCCCCAACTGCCATAAACATGATTTGTGGGTCACGCACACCTAGTTGAATGAGAGAGTCCATAATCTTAGGGAATTGGTCTCTAATCATTTCATAAGGTGTGTCCATCATTGAACCAGTAACGTCTAGCGCAATGATTATCGGAGTAGAGAAAGGATGTTCTTTAGAATCACGAGATTCACGAACACCCACGTTAACCATTTCTTGCCTTATCTGCGTGTTATACTGCCTAACATTGTTGTTAAGCGATGCAGCAGTATTACATGCATTAATGGCATGGCTCTTAAAGAGTTCATCCCTAGTGGAGGTATATAAACCCCTACTGCCGGCCTCTACATCATAAGCAATTCTAGAATAACTACCTGCTCCCATAAATTATTCATTTACAGTTACGTCATCCAAATTAATGGATTCTGATGCATCAGCGGGAAATTCTTCTGCATCGACTTGCATAGCTAGAGCAAGTTCAATCTTTGCAACACGCAGTTTACGTGCCAATTCATGTCTTGTTCTTACCCATTCAGCCGGATTCAGTCCTTCTCCCGGATTCAAAGAGTCTCTTGATTTAACAGCCAGGTCATTGTGTTTGTTGATTTCTCCCTGAATGCGGAGTACTTTCAATTTACAATCCTGAACAAATCTGTCTTCCTCGATTTTAGCCAATTCATACAGATTCTGCGCTCTTGCATCAAGTACACTTTGTCCACTCTTACTTAATTTCTCTTTAAAACTGCTCATTTACACTTACATTTAACATGTTAAATTCAATAAGCATCTCTGTGTGGTAATTTATAATCTAACTGTAATCATCTAGGATTACAATCGAGCCGACTGTCAGATTCGAACTGACGTGGAGTTTCCTCTCGTGATTACAAGTCACGTGCAATCAACCACTATGCGAAGTCGGCATAAACAGGAGACGATGTTACCAAGTGTGCTGACATCTCCTTCGTAAATCAAAGAAAGCGGTGCATACGAGATTCGAACTCGTGATATCCACCGTGACAGGGTGGTGTCCTGGGCCACTGAACGAATGCACCATGAAGCTTGCTTAACCTACCCTCGAAACCTATGCTTGGACTTGCAATCAGTTACTCAGATATTGTCCCTTCCCGCTAGCTGAGTCATTCTCTTACTGTAATCGTGTGTCCAACTCACAATCACTATTCAGATGTGCCAAATGGGACATGGCAATTCATAGAAAGTGGGTGCTAGCCGTTTCTATCCCACCATTGCGTACTACAGTGCTAGCTACCGTCTAAGCTCCTATCCCTTACGTCGCCTTAGAGTGTACATGATTATTATTGCCTAACCAGTTACCTGATTGGAAGGATTATGTACGAGGTACAGCTAACGGGACTCGAACCCGTATTTTATGCTTGAGAGGCATATTACCTAACCAGTTAGTAGATAGCTGCGTGTTAAATAGTCGTGAGTAGTTAATTGCAACTATGACAAAATTAAGATTAAAGCCAAAGACCAGCCTATTGCTATCTAGGGCAAAGTCAAAGGAATTTTGTAACTTCGCAATAGACTGACAGGGTTTGAATTAATAATACTTAATTATGCTGGAAATCGTCCCTGTATGAAATACAGAACACGATTAATTTGTCGACAATGCATCGACTAGAGTCTTTGATGCAATTCATACTACTCACGCAAAGCTATGTTAGAATCCAATGAGATTCAAGACTATAGCACCTATTTATCTGGATTGGAAATCTTAGTTAGCAATTCATAAGTTGCTTGTAACTCATTAGGAATTACTATCTTAAGTTCCAATAGTTTCTTACGTTCTTCAACTTTCCAAGTTTCACATTGTTGAGACAGGGTTTTGGCATCCAAATTGAATCTATCAACAGCTTGTTTATAAGCCTGATTGACTTCATATTCAGAATCCTTTACCATTTTATCAATCTTAAACTTAATCTTATTAAGTCTGGCTGATATGTCTCTGTGTTTCTGCTGTAATGCAAAGAATGTATTCTCTACCTTATCGCTACTAACAGACGGGTCATACGAGTACACGATTGTGTCAGTACCAGAACCTTCAACTTTAGTAGGATTAGTATAGGCATCCATTAAAGCTCTACGGGCATTTGCAAACGGACGCATCGGATGAATATACTTACCAATGGCAGATGCTTCTGCTTCTAGTCTGTAATATTCCATACGTTCTGCAATGCTCAATGAAGCAATTGCTTCCTCTTCGGTAAGGATATGACCCTCAATCGGGGTGTCCAACTTGAATCCAGCTACATCTGTAGCATATACATCCCAAGTGTACCTGTTAATAATTTCAAGTTCTTCTTCTCTAGCCTTAATAGCTTCACGAATCCATGCGCAGAAGGCATTCATATTAGCAACTTCTTGAAGTAATGCAGGTACATTATCAAGATATGCCTCATTTCTACCTGTCTTTACAGTTCTGGAGTTACCTCCACCTAACAAGCTAATATTGACATTCACAAACCCTACAGAATCTAAAGCTTGTCTATTAGATTCCACTGTCTCCTTAGCTATATTAGCCAGGTGATTGGCAGAAGTTTGGGTTAATCCCTTCTCGCCAAAGAATACTTTGTTACATTCTTTCATAAGCTGTAATTATTAATTCATTACTAATGCACTGGATAGGGGATTCGAACCCCTGTTTACGCATCGAAAGTGCGTCGACCTAAACCACTAGTCGAATCCAGTATACCTTGTTAAGCTTTCCAGAATACAAACTTATTGCCTTCTGGACATCTTACATACTTCACATCAAAACCATTCTCTCGATATAGAGGTTCTACATCTAACCAATGGTTCTTAATTACTTCTTCTTCAGTTAAACCTTCAGATGCTACATAGGCTATTACATCTGATTGCTTAAATTCAGAAGCTTTACCACTCCAGTTCTTAACTATTAAAGTATTAAAAGCTAAGATAACTGCATCAGGAATAGATTTTAAATCTATACTCCTCAATTCTCTTGAATTTAATACCTTCACCATAATTCTAATAATTAGGTTAATAATGATTTTCACAAACTCTTATTAGCCAGCGCGGAGAGTGCTGGATTCGAACCAGCGGAACCCTTTTGAGGTTCGGAGTCTTAGCAGGACTCTGGTATAGACCACTCACCCAACTCTCCAATCCACAGAAGACTTATTTATGCTATATCAATCGCTTATGATTACCTTAGTGCTGTAAGTCTTCTTAGAAATTCACTGTAAAAGGATTACTTTACAGGAGGAAATTTATCACCATTAGCCGGTGATTCTTCTGGCTTCTTGCCAGTGATTATTTGCTTAAGCGAATCTGCAATAGGCAAATTACGGGCAATTTCCAAACTCGGAGCAAGATTCTTAGCCATATTAGCCATGAACTGTCCAGCAGTGTTGGAATCACCATACACAGTAACATTACCAAGCTGGATATGTTCAAATACCTTAGCGTTGGCTTCAGCAACTTCCTTCCACCTGTCGGTCATTGCATATTGAACGATTGCTTCAGGATGCATACCTGATTTAATCATATGTTCAACTGCAAGAGCCGGAGCCATTTCCATTGCCTGTTTCTGTTCAGCTTCTGCCATTAAAGATGCTTTCTTACCTTCAGCTTCGGCAAGAAGTTTCTTCTTAGTACCTTCAGCTTCTGCTTCCAGTTGCATCTTAGTAGCATTTGCTTTAGCTTCTGCTGCTTTCAAGATTTTAGCTGCTTCCGCTTCTGCTTCAAGAATGGCTACACTCTTAACAGCTTCTGCTTCAATCTTAGCTTTCTCTTTGGCCTTCTCGGCAGGTATAATCACTTCGGCTTTAAGCTTAGCTTCTTCAGCTTTAGCTTTAGCTTCATTAACTTCTACCTGACGTTCCTGCTCTGTTTTAGCAACTGCCATTTGAGCTTCAACTTTGGAAGTACCAGCTACTCTTTCAGCTTCAGCTTTAGCTTTCTCTGCTTCTCCCTTAGCTTTGGAAACTTCAATAGTAGCTTTCTGTTCAGCTACTCCTGCTGCTTTCTCTGCTTCAGCTGCCTTTTGACGGGCTTCTGATTCATACTGTGCAGTTTTAGCTTCTTTCTCCTGCTGTGCTTTAACAGTTTCAGCTTCTTGGTTTTGTGCTGCTACTGCCATACGAACTTCCTTCTCTGCTTCTGCTTCTGCCTTAGCGGCTTCAGCTTTGGCAGTAAATTCTGCTTCTTTAGCAGTTGCATAAGCTTGCTGCTCTGCAATCTTGGCAGCTCTCAATGCTTCTTGCTCGGCAACTTTGGAAGCTTCTTCAGTTTGGGCTGTAGCCACACCAATTTCACGTTCCTTTCTTTGCTCTGCAACAGCAATTTGTTGTTCCTTATGCTGCTCGGCCAATTGAGTTTCTTTCTCTTTAGTGGTCTTAGCAATAGCAACTTCTTTCTCCCTGTTAGTTTCAGCCACTATAGTTTCTTGCTCCTTAGTAGCTGCTGCAATTGCAATCTCCTTCTCTCTCGTAGTTTGAGCTATCTGGATTGCTCCTTTCTTCTCTTCTTCTGCGATATCAGCTTGTGATTGCGCTCTTGCTTTAGTCTCTTCTTTCTTACCAAGATTATCAATATATTGAGCAGCATCTTGAATGTCACTGATATTGATATTCATCAGATAAAGACCAAGTTTGTTCAATTCCGTATTGATATTGTCTCTAGCTTGAGCTAGGAACTTGTCTCTGTCAGAGTTAAGCTCTTCAATAGTCATCGAAGCAATAACAAGCCTCATCTGACCATAAACAATATCTGAAATCAAACTTTCTTTAACGTCATCATCAGCACCTAGTAAGCGATTAGCAGCATTCTGCATAATCAGCGGTTCTTGGCTAATAGCAACAGTTACAGTGGTAGGGATAGTTACACGAATATTTTGAGCTGACAAAGCATTCTTCAATACAAGATTCAATTGAATCGGTTGCATTGACATTACTTCATAACCCTGTATAATCGGCCATACAAAAGCTGCACCACCATGATAAACCTTGGCAGTTTTAATTTCAACTTCTCTGTCAACCAGATTACCTTTAGCGTCGCGTTCGCTAACTTTCTCTTTGTGAGAGCCTGTTTTACCATAAACTACCAACAATTCGTCAGATTTACATTTACGGTAGCGGGATAGAATCCCAATGATAGTGATGATTGCAACTAGTACAACTACACCAACGATAATTAATGATGTCATTTCCATCTTGAAATTAGTATTAATCTATGCATAATTTATTGTCTTCATATTTACGAATCGTTACTGGCTCATTGACAGGATATATCTTCTTATTAAGAGATACAACTTCTACTTCTCTCAATGCTCCACTTATGTTCACGGATGCCAAATGGCGCCCTTCACCTAAATGTACATAGATAGTAGCAGTTCTGCCAACTAAGTTAGTCTTCGGTTCGTCTTTAGGAAGGTTCTGCAATTTCATACAGAACTTATATAAATGATACAGCATAAATACAAACACAAGACCTATAAAGAATCCTATTAACCAATCAATCCAGGTTACTTCATAACCTAATAATTGCTTAATAGATGTCCATCCTCCGAATCCCATGAAGAAATGGATAAATCCTTTAAAGGATACAACATCACTGACATCAAAATCAGCATCACCATCAAAGTCTACGTCGACATCGAACTCCCCAGCAACCCATGATATTATGAATTGTAGGATAAATATACCATAGGCGATGCCTCCTAAGATATAATACAAGTTATTGTCCATCTTACTAATAATTATTTAATCTATTAAAGTGGGGCGAGGAGGAATCGAACCTCCAACGCCAGGCTCTTCAGACCTGCGCTCTACCATTGAGCTACCGCCCCATACTGCCTACACGTACGTCTTCACTGGATTTTATGCTTTATTACGCCAGTTGCTTTGGACAGTCTAAATCCTTCGGTGCTGTACAGCCATACATATATTAGTGAGGCCTCCACTTTAATTAAGCTGCCATCGCACCTACTCCCATTACTTCGTCACGCAACGTACCCTACATTCCACTTTAGGATTTTCACCTAACCACATCCTCGGCATTCCGTTTCAAGATAAAATATAACTCTGCTGAATAAGTCAAACCAAACAGGAAGATTTATGATACGTTTATACCTAAACAGCAGAATTGGGTGACATACGAGACTTGAACTCGTAACCCTTAGAACCACAACCTAATGCTCTGCCAATTGAGCTAATGCCACCATATTGAGTTATTGCAACTCTAATCCTTCTTTTAGTGCCCTAGTATATGCCATTCTAGCAAAGAATAGTTCAGCTACAGCCATAACTACTGGCTCTGCTAACTCTTCTCGATTCATTACCTTTCAATTTAAGTTCAATATATTTTACTTTTGTCTCCTATATGCACGACTGCTATTAGCATTAAGACTTCCATATGTATCAGTTAATGAATGACAATTCGGACATAATAGCTGTAAATTGTCTTCATTATTATTTATGCAATTCCCATCAATGTGATGCACTTGCAATGGTACTAATTTGGTAAAAGAATTAACTTCTCCCCAACCACACCTCTGACACTTAGAATTATACTTCTCAAACAAATATACGAACATTCAAGTTCGAATCCAATAAAATTCAACACTTTCTAAATTATTAGACCTAGTGGAGGCACCGAGAATCGAACTCGGGTCTTTAGCGTGCAAGGCTAACATAATTGCCACTATACTATGCCCCCATATTTAGCCACACTATCGTAGGGCTATCAGCTCCCAACGTCCGACTGATTACGGAAGGTTACCTACCGGTCTGATAACCTATAAAATGCACAATTACTTAGTCATGCCCCAACTGTTCTTGTCAGTCTCCAACCCATAGCATGTTGTAGAACTCTACATGCATACCCTCCTCATTGTGCACTATTTTAAACCTATCATTTCAGCAATTTCTTCAAATGAATAATTCAGGAATAGTCTATCCATATCTGCATCAGATTTAACCCATTTAGGTCTAGGATATATAAGAGTAGGAGAATGTCCTCTCTCATGTAATCCATACACTACTTCCTTCTTACCTTTAATAAGACGAAGGTCAATATGCTCTGACATAGAAGAATAAAATCCTATATTAGAATCTTCTACATATGTAGAACCCTTCTTAGACATTACCTTGCGATAAGGTTTATACCCTTTACTAATTAAATACTCTACGAACCCAATCATATTAACTATTATTAGTACTCCAAGTAGGATTCAAACCTACGACCCACGCCTTAGAAGGGCGTTGCTCTATTCACTGAGCTATTGGAGCATCATCAGAAGGCAAATTGAACTACATGACACAGTAAGAGTGCTGATGCCTTCTTATATTACCCATTCAGTTATTCTAGATTAAGTAATTTTCTTGTTTCTTTCTTAAACTGTTTCCTATTATAACGTTCCCCTTTACACATAGGACAACTACAAGGAGTGCTGGTTGTTTTATAGGCAAACGTATATTTAGAATTATATAATTCTGTCCAATGTCTACCTCTTGCTGTCTTATCTGGATTGTACCAGTAGGCAGCGTGGAGTTTAATCCTAGTAATATACTTCTGGTCTTTCTTTAGGTTCCTCCACCTTTTGTTTCTTTGGATTAGTGAATCCTTCAGTCTCTCCGTTCTTAGTTCTTCCATCGTCTCTACCATTAGTGTTAATAATGTCTTGAGACGGGTTGTAGCCGGTTCCAACAAACTTCTTCATATCCAATCCTGTTAAATTAATTCCTTTCATACGATAATTTTACAATCTGTTAAATACTGCATGTTCCTTTAACCACTCTTGATAGAGCTTATCATCATAGTTACCTGAATACTCCCAATGAAATCTACTACATTCTATAGTCTTTAGTAAGAACTTCATCACAGACCTTGTATTAGCCTTCTTTGATATAGATGAAATGTAAAACTTCTCTTTATCAAAATCATAGTATCCTCGTAATACCACTCGGCGAGAATTTTGTCTATTTAAGTAAATTCTTGCCAACAACTTGGAGTTATTGTCTACATATCGAGTAGGTATGAATTTATAAGCCATCTGATTCAGCTAGCAATAAAGTAATACCAACACAATAGGCATTATTAACTGCATTCAGCCTCTTCTTAAGTTCCTTCTTAGCCTTTCTGGGCAACTTAGGATACTCTGCATATAAATCCTGTTCAGCGGCTCTGCTTGCTTCACTTAATTGCTCAAGTAAAGCATTGACATCTTCGTTAGTTTTGTAATCCTTAAGAAGGACTCTAACTAATGTGGGACGTTTCACCATTTCTCGCATTCCAGATTCGTACACTCTACAAATTTGGTTTCTACTTAACGTAGACACTCTCCTTAATTTCACTTTAAACTTCATAGTACATTCAAATTAGTTGAGGAAGCAGAGGGATTCGAACCCCCGAAGGACCTACGGATTTCAAGTCCGTTCCGTTCAACCTGGCTCCGGCATACTTCCTTGATATTTCTTTCTATGTGTTCTTATTCTTAGACTTATAAGTGTCCAACTGTGGACATATTAATCGTAAGTTATATTCCCAATTGTTAGAAGCATCTCCGTTTATATGGTCAAGTATAAAGTTTAGGGGCTTACCCTGCCATACACTATCTATACCACACTTGTGTTCCTGTTTATCTGCAATATAATCTCTGATACAATTTCTAAGTGTAGTTGAAACTTTACATCCAGTCTCTTTCCACTTTGCAATCTTATCTTAGTTTACTTTCTTACGGTAACATTCTTGACATAATCCAGATTGGTTACCAGCACTTAATTGCTTTCCACATACGGAACACTTCACATTTAGTAATTCTAATTAATAGATAACCTATCTATTTTCTACCAAGCACGCCCTGCACGACTCGAACATGCAACACACCCAGTTTTGGAGACAGGGGCTCTACCGATTGAGCTAAGGACGTATCAATTCTAGATTGTGGAATCTTTAAAGATGTAATACAATACTACTAGCACTATAGCTCCCACAATGTAAGCACCAAAACTATGCATAACCTTATAATTTAATGTTAATAATGCGGCAAGTGCAGGACTCGAACCTGCGACCAATTGGTTAACAGCCAACTGCTCTACCACTGAGCTAACTTGCCATAATGTTTAATTGACCTATCCCGATTGCATCGGAGTTAATCCCTATGGTAAGGAACTACTCCTGTTGGTGTCCAAGCATAGCTATTTGCAGCTATTCTAAAATACCAACGAACTGCTTTCTTAATTAACTTAAATAGTCTCATAATACATCAGTTTTAGTCAATAAATAAGTAATCTAAATAAACCACTCTATCTTCACAGACTGAGTGGTCAAACTCGTTCTTTGACATCATGTACAATCTTAGTACATATGTGATTCCGCAGGGACTTGAACCCTGTTCTATAGATTAAAAGTCTATAGCATATCCATACATGCTCCGGAATCATCCGCAGAAGGCGCGTTATTAAAAACATGTAAACTGTACAATGATTAGTGCTGTACGCCTTCTTATGTTTCACTAAATCGAGAGTGGGCTGACGGAATCGAACCGTCCTAACCGCTTTTGCAGAGCGGCCCCTAAACCTCTCGGGCAAGCCCACATATCAATACGACTTATGGGCTTAACTATGAAACAGGTTAATCAAATCATAAATTAAAAGTTGTTGGGTTGAGTTGATTTGATGATTGTTTAGTGAAACTATATATTATTGTGCTAATTATGGTTCTTATTAAAACTACTCTATTCTCACGAACGAAGTAGTTGTCCATATTTGCTATTATGGGATTATCAGCATCCTCTCTTGGATGCCACGGGGAGTATGGGTAGCCAGACTCGAACTGGCGACAACTAGGTCCCAAACCTAGCATTCTACCTACTGAATTACACCCATAACTACAGAAGTCTCTTAGTTTAATTAAAATCATAAAATATGAAACACTTTCTTTCGTGCTGCAAGACTTCTTATTCAAAGCTATTGAAAATTGTTGTATTGTGGGTATGCCTGGAATTGAACCAGGGACCTCATCCTTATCAGAGATGTGCTCTAACCAACTGAGCTACACACCCATCATCAGAAGACAATAGATTCATTTACTTATGCCAACATACAGGAAATTGCTGTTTGTCTTCTTAGCATTCTGAAAATGCAAATGTACAATGACTGTAGTTGCGGAAATGGGAGTCGAACCCAATATAACTAGCTTATGAGACTAGTATGATTTATATATCCGTTTCATTCTTCCGCAAGTGCCCCATGTTGGACTCGAACCAACGCCATACAAGTTTAGAATTTGCTCTTCTACCACTGAAGTAATGGGGCGAATGAGGGTTTTACGAGATTACCCACAACTCATCAACTATTCGATAATTTGATTCCACTGTTCAAGTGTAAGTTGCTTGACTACTATGCCATTTAGTTCAAATGGAGTATATTGGTTTCCATTCTCTTCTACAAGGATTAACCATTCGTAGCCACGTTGTTTGCTATGAGTTCTAATAATCTCCTTAATGGTTTCAATGCCAAAAGGAGTTAGAATCTTCTGCCCTTCTCTGTAAAGATACCTCTTGTTGAGGTCATTTAAGTCCTCTAATGTAGTTAAATGAGGATTAGGGTTCTTAGTGATAACTACATGGTCATCTCCTACACTAACATAATAATCTCGTTTGTATATCATTCTCTTACTAATTTAAGTTTCTTGAACATGCGACCGTCATCTTGTAATGCGATTGCTGTTAATTGATTACCAAGGTCTGGTTCATAGAATGAAGAATAGTCCTTATTTACTAAGTCTAATCTTACTTTCCATTTGTCTAAGTCTGCATATAAGTAGATTAAATAGCTATTATTCCACTCTTGATTAGGATGTTCTAATAACCACTGTGCTACTGCATGACCTCCTTGTACACAACCATAAACTGCATCAAGCTTCTGGTCTATTAGCACATACAATCTCTTCATCAGAATATGTATCAATCAGTGAATCAACTCTTTCTCGGAAATACTTCTCTCCACTATACATCTTAGAATAACCACACCAACCTTGAGTTTCAAGTGATTTCCATTCTTTGATAACTTTAGCTAGATACTCATTCATAGCTTCTCCGATTAGTTTATGCTTTAATATGTAATAAGCTACATACATTGCATGTAATCTTCCTCTGTTGTAATAAACTGATGAGCAGTCATTAATATTCTTAGCTGCTTTCTGTGCTTTTACTAAATTCGCGATTTCTTGTTTAAATTGTTGCCATGATAGTTAATTGTTAATAAGTTAATAAATAAATTGCCTTAATTAATAATCAACTATCTTATGGTGGCTTGTAAGTAATCTACCGCATAATCATTTCCCTTTAATTTGTTTACACATGTTAATAAACTCATCATCCGGATACATCATATGACATATGAGAACCCCAGCAAATAATGCCAAGAAGGTAAATACTCCACATAATCTATTATTAATAATGAGCGGGATAACAGAATTGAACTGTCATCTTCAGCTTGGAAGGCTGTTATAATAGCCATTATACGAATCCCGCAGTTTACTTCTACTATTCTCTCGAACCATAGAAGGGTTTGTCGAGTTTGACCTCAACAGATATTGTATTTAATTATCGCAGTGTGAGTGGGCATGGTAGGATTCGAACCTACTCAGCCATAGGCAACGGTTTTACAGACCTCTCCAACTCTGGCGCATACCCGAATCACACAATCCATATTAACTGTGAATTGTGAGTGCAAAGGTAATGAATCTTTCCCACATATAAAAGTTAATATGTATTAAATACGATAGAAGTTTGCTCGGTATTAAACTAAGCTCACATATTCTCTCGAACCGATGAGCTTAGTAGTTATTCAACAATTGCAGATACTTTAACTCGTAATAATGACTATGAGTTGGGATGGAAATGACACTGCATATGTTGAAAGAATCATATTAATAAAATGGTGTAGAGATAACCAGATTCGAACTGATGTTCTTCTAAAGATTGACTTTAGCTGTTCTACCACTGAACTATATCTCTATCCAGTCCCTATGGAATCATCCAATAAATTCCCACCTAGTATCACTAGATATGCACAAAGATTACTATACCAAATATGCGCTCTTCTCCATGCATAATGAAATCTATCTTCTATCCAATCAGAACATTAATTCAACTATTAAATAAACGGTGCGCGAAATACTTAGACCTTCACAGGTTTCTTCTGCACGCTTGCATCCTTCTCTAGAATCATCATATTAAGCAACTCTTGATTCATAGCATGCTTAAAAATGTCTCTGGTGGTTTTAGGCACCTGGAACCTCTTCTCTCCAGTAATAAATGAGGATGTTGAATTATTAAGTCCATTTACTAAGAAGCAATTTGACACTCCTGGAACCAAAGCTACATTAGGTCTTCCTTTATATGCTAAAGGAACTCTCCAAATAATAACTTTGAACGCCCTTACAAATTCCTTACTGAAATTTGCTTTAAGCAATCTCTGCTTAAATTCCACGAATGCTTGGTTGTTCAACTTGGTAAAATATGTATGGTTAGTAATTACCACACAACCTCTAGGGAACTCTCCTTCATCTACACCATAATCTTCTTTCATCTTACACAGCATTTCTGCTATATTAACAATAGAAGGATTCTGGCATAATGCTTCTTCTTTGTCAGATTTCCATTTCTCAATGACATTCTGACCTTTGAACTTACGTAGAACCATGTTATCTTCTAACACGGCATAGGAGTTTTTGAATATTGTAGGAAGTAGTTCAGAGTGATATAAAGCATATACTTTACCCAAACTGTAAGCAGATGTTTCGCTATTCTCTATCTCACCATTAGCAGAATGGCTTATATCTCTTACTACCAACAACGGAGCTACTCTATTGCGTTTAGCATTATCAACGAATACGTTGAAACTTGCATTAATAGAAGTTTCCATAAATTCTGGAATCTCTTCGGCAATTTTATCCAATCCATATGGTTTGAATAAAGTATGTAGAAATCCGCTATTAGAGGGCTTCTTACGGTTCTTTAACCAGTTCTGATACTTCTCTTTAAGACCTTGATGTTTGAGGAATTTAGAGCCTACTAGCTGTGCCAGCGCCTTTCCAGTAACAGTGTCAAAATCGATTTCCAAGAATTTCTTTTGACTGATTAACTGCTGCCATTGGGCTGCTTTCCCGCTATTCTTCATCTTCCTATATTTACGATAGGTTGAATAGTCTCCTTCATCCTTAGGTTTACCATAAAGGCCTTCCGCCAAGAATTTGGCTACTGTGTTACGTGCTTTTGCCTCATCTGTCTTACATGCAACACTGGAACGAACACGGGGAAGATACTTCTTTACTAAATCACATGTCTGACCGTTGGCAAGACCTGCGAATATGACTTTCTTGAAGAAGTCCCAATCCAATCTGTGCTTAAAGCCATGGAGTTGAACATCTAAAGCCATCATAGTAATGAAATCTTTCCAGCATCCAGCTGCTGCAAAATAAGCAATGTTGGCATGGAATGTGGGTTTGTGATAGATTGCCAACCACAGCATCCTCATTATACCTTCATTCTTCAAACCTTCTCCTTGCTGTGTATCAAGCTGTATAACTCCTTCCGGGGTAGTTATTCTACATTTACGAGTTATCATCCTCGTATATGCAGTAAACTTGGTACATAGTAATGGATTAGCTTTCCATAAAGGATACATATCTTTAGCCACTTGCACGTAGGTACGTGGCTGAAGACATTTCTTAAGATTAACAAACTGGTCTATGAATAACTGATTATTATCCACAAACTTAGGTTTATTCTCATCCCGCCTTTGACGTGCGGCATTAGGGTAAGGCCTCCTTGGCCTTTGTGCTCCTTTCATTTCCATCTCTTTGTTTAAATTTATTGTTATGAGAGTCTTTCTTTATTCTAAACAAGCGGCATTACGGCAATCGGACATGCGTTAATCCGCTCGCCACTTACAGACCGTAATGCACACTTGACCAGGCAGGAAAGAGGTTTGCTTGGTGACCTATCTGCATGCTGATTATATAATGCAGACCGTGTAGATTCTCTCTTACACAATATCTATAGTAGATTTGCACTACTGTTCGAATAGATACAGGTTTCAACTCTTTAATATAGCCTTTAAGTCATAGACACACTCCGGAGTATGTCTATTGGTTCTTCAGACCAAGTTTTGCTACCACCATTCGTCAATAGTGGATTTACGGTATTAGATAGTCCACACGAAGGTCTACCGTCTCTTCGTTTGCTTCTAACACCACAGTCGTCGAAAGAATGTCAGGATTGTCAGCCGTAGTTATCATACTCACAATATCATGTGGGGATTCCAAGTATAAATAACCTCTACCGTCCCAAGCTGGAACATATCCGCCTCGTAGAATGTTTCGAGACGGAATAGACTTATAATAATAGTGTGCTGGCCGGTAGTGAGCGAATGATACGTTAATAGCTGATTGGTGTGTGCCTATGGTAAAACCACCCAGGACTGTTGCCAGTCTCATCACCTTACTAACGTATTTTGAATCGCCTACTACATCTAGTCTTATGTTCAAGCCTGGATAGTAGAATTTAGCAACTCTCCTGCTTATATCCTTCAACGTTTGAAGAGATTGAAATTCAGCAACATCAACATAGTCTTTCTCCGATTCAGAACTACCGAAGATACAATTGATTGGTATTGGCTGATTAGCTTCAATACATTCTTCCAAAATAGTGATTGCTTCGGACGGAATAGCTTCATTACCAAGTCTGATTCTCTTAGTCCCATATAAGATATGAGCTATAATCTGACTAAGTGGCAATGATAATTTCTCCTTGGCAAAGTTGCTTTCCAAATCATATAGATATTGGCAAATGTGTGCACTGAATGGCGTGTTCCCTTGTACTGTAAACTTCATACTATCTGTTCAACTGTTATTAATTTAGTGATTCTGTAACCTCTTGATTTCAGGAATTTGATTGCTTCCATTTCAGCTTGTGTAATAGGAATCAGATGTTTGTCTTCTTCCGCTTCTGTAACAGCTTCCATTTCAGCTTGTGGCTTAGGTTTGGGAGGTGCTACATAAGTGCCAGCTTTAATAGCCATTCTCTTAGCATATGCATCTCTCTGTATCTTAGCCATTTCTTTCCTACTGATAGTTATCAATTCAATGACTCTAGTCTTATACAAAGGGCCATGTTCTTTCCACATAAATCCTTTAGTATAGATAGCACCGTCAGGTTCAATCACTCCCTGCTTACGCAAAACAGCCATGAAGTTCTCTGGCCTTGGGAAGCCATTCTTCTTCAAATCCTTGACTACATCTGTAATCTTAAAAGGCCCAGGATTCATTGCCTTTACCGTGTTAAAAATCCGAACGATGTCATCGTCGGATATTGACCTCTTTCCCATAATTTCAATAACTTTTAGTGAAACAATTACTCTTTATATATTCTAATTCGAGATTTACGTCTGCATTGATGTAACCATGCAATTACATCCTCGTCAAATAATAATTCTTGACCACAGTAGTATGTGCCACTGTAGTAAGTATCAAGCTTTGGTCTTAATATGTCATGAGGACTATCAGTAACTATGTATTGATAATCCTCACCTCTTATTAATTTCAGCTTCTTTGACTCTTTACGAAGTTTCTTTAATAGCTTTACCTTCATTTTAGTAATTCCAATTAAGCGTTAATAATAGTGGACCATCGCGGACTCGAACCGCGGTCTTCACAACTCTAAATAACAAGATTACGTGTGTCTCTATTTTATTACATCAGCTGTTGAGTTCAGCATGTAGATAGTTTTACTAAGAAGCTGAGTGTTAATTCACCAATTACGTCTCCTCGTAAGGCTACGACTTAGTTGTTCACAAACTACCAAACTGGGCTTGACCGAACGGTCGCTCCACCACTCCATTTACGTTGGAGAACGTCTATTTGTAACCCATAGCTAGGTAATGGAGATTTCAGCTTACTAACTCTTAGAGTGTTCTGTTAATGACGTTTGTCAATCCTCTTCTGTTTCTAGGTCTCTCCAATTAACCCGACTTAATCAATATAAATACTGATAAGCCAGCAGCTTAGGCTGCCATTCTTACTTCAGTGTTTCCACTTAAAATTGTGCATCATTATTAAAGAGTTGGTGCCAACTCTACACGTCTTGCTACCCAGTCATCATGAATCAATTCCATGTATGGCCCATAAGTGGCATGATTATACTCTCATGCCAGGAGTCTCATTTAAAATAATGAATATAGCAGCCAGTATCCTCCTGTGCCACATTGAGTGGCGTACCCATTATGGACTTGGCAGCTTACGAGTTATTTGTTCCATTTAAAATGGTAAGTTTCCTTCATGTTTCATCCAACTATAAACTACAATTTCATAATCTGGGAAATCGTTGGCAAGTTTAATACAACTGTCAAACGATAACTCTGTTATGCATATAAGAGGGTAATCATTGTCAAGCCATTCTCTAATTACATCCTTATCAGGAATATGCTCGTCCAATGACCATTTAAGCTCACGTTCAAGTCTTTTACGTACTGTATTCAATTTAATATGGTCATGCGTTCCATATATAACATTTAATATGTAATACAATAAATGGCTATTGAACTTATCAACATCGCTAATAAGAATATGCCTCTTGGCATTCCTTAAAGAATTAACTGCATTCTGATTCATACACTTATTAATTAAAAGCCCAAGTGTGTTTCACAACATGACTGGGCTATACAAAACTTTAAAATGATTGGGAGAGGATGGGAGATTCGAACTCCCTCCGCCAGTTCGCAACTAACCTTCTACCATTAAACTAATCCTCTCTTGGCATTATTAACGCTTCACAGCTTCTTCAAAGTTCTTTACAATCTTCTCTGCCTTCTCACGGGAACAATCAAGCATGTGCATAGTAAGATGAATGCGCTGTTCACGCATTAAATCTTCTACGGCTCCTTCATTGCCCTCTTCTCTGGCCTTAAGAGCTTTTAATAGCTCTTCTGGCATTTCAACACCAGCACCGATAGCTTTGGATACGTCCTTCAGAAACTCAAACAAAGCTTTCTTACCTTCTTCGACTTTAAATGTTGAGCCTTGTCTCTGGTCTCTCATTTTCATAAGAATGTCAAAGATTTCACGAGCAGAAGCCTCATCCTCTTCATTCAGAGTGACAGCATGACGTTCATGAGGTTGAACACGAATAGATTCGTCTTTAACTTCCATAACGAGCAAGTCTTCACCGTCACCACGAACAATGACGATTTCACGGTCTTTCCTTTCGTCATAACCGCCACCAACAGTGAAGCTCTTGTAAGGAACTTCTTTGCCTTCAGCGGCATCGAGCACATGCCCAAGAATAGTTTCAGCTTCTTCTACGATAGAATCATAGCATGGGTCTTTCTTTGGATTGAAATCAATACCAGCTTTCAGGCGTTCTTGTAATTTCTTCATTTCCTTCTAAATTTAAAGAGTTTGATTTATTAATTATTTGATTAGTCTGGTAAGAACCAGACTCCTATGGCCGCAACAATACCTATGGCTCCGGCTACATATGTAAAATCGCCAGCTGTAGGCAACATGATATTAATAATTACTAATGCTCCAATAGCAGAACTAATTATTATATTGTCTTTCTTAGTGAGTTTCATAATTACTAATATTGGTTAAGAGTGACTCCACCGTGACGTGCCAAATCATAGTGAAGTTTCGTCGTAATTTTCAACGACTCATCAGACTCTCTTTTAGACGGAAAGGAGATTATGACATATAATTATCAATAGAATCTCCAGTTGCTGCCCTAATCTGTTCCCATGGAATGTTCTCTTCTTCGCAAAGCTGTTTGGAGGACTGTATCCACTCCTTGGCGAAGTCTATAAAATCACCGCATTCTCTCTTAGCGATTACTATAGCTTCTTTGCAGCTGTAAGCGATGATTCCGGGAAGAAGAGATTTGTCATTGTTAATTGCATGTTTAACTATAGGGCTGTTCTTTATATCCATTGTTTAAAGGTTAGATTGTTGTTACACTGCTGATAATAGAATAATCGATAATGATTGAAAGCATGCCATTTAAATCAGATGTCTCATAAGGAACCTGATGTTTAGCAATTTGTCTTTCGGCTTGTTGCATCATGGGCTGGTTAGTTCCAAACCCAAGAAGCAACTTACCTTCACGAGAAGTAATAGATTGATGATTGAGAGTACATGGTATTCTCTGTTTCCTAAATTGTATCTGCGATAACATTGTTACTTAGTTAATAAGTTAGCAAATCCTTTCCAGAAGTAGCGAGGGAAGTGTCCAGTCAGTTGTACATAATTAACTCCTGCTGACACCTTATGTCTAGCTGTAACCTTATGTCCGTCAATGGACATCGTGATTAAGCTGCCAGAAACTGTCACATCACTATCTGACATATCATACAAATCTCCTAAGTCCTTAATAGGAATCCACTTAGATGTAGTTTCATCTTTGTAGCTATTAAGACGAGATTGTAGTTTGGCATCAGAAGGCTGGCCAGTTCTCATATCAATAACCTCACCCTCATAATCTGCAAGGATGAAGTTCTGTGTATAGTTAAAGTATAGTTTCATGTGTACTGAACTTTATATCTTTTAGTTCTTCTAGTTTGTAGATTAATAACATCTACCGAATCAGTACCTGCCTTTACGTAAACCTTACCAGATATCTCTTTGATAAAGTCATTCTCTGATTTACCTTCAAAAGTTCCGATAAGGCATAGTGTTACTCCATTGACAAGTACTTTGGTAAATTTATCAACCTGTATAGGAGCCAAAGGTATTCCTTCTTCTCTTACATGGTTAAATGCCTTAGTGTAGGCTCTATACCTCGCAAGACGATGTTCATAATTAGCACCTTTAGAGGGATAGCTGGCAAGTACTGAAGTATCCTTAATTACCACATACTCTTTACCAGGCAATCCACCTTCATACCATGATTTAGATATTACTTTGATACCGGATTTTACTAATAACCATTTGTCTACAGCATCACATAAACGCTCTTTACCACATGTCTGTAACAATATGGGTATTAAGTTACGTTTAAGCTCTCTGTATTCCTCTGCTAATTCATTAGTCATAGATAAGTTGGCAGTTAACCTACTCACTGCCAGGTTTTAAAATATGGAAATCTCACACTCCTTTGGTTACTTAAAGATTATTGCAGACGTGATATTAACGCGGATGTTCTCTTTAGAAGAGATATATTTATTCCACAGGTCAGTCACAACCTTTTGTTTGTCCTGACCACGCACAGACAGCAAACGATTACGACCACTCGTATACAACGGAAGTGTGCTTGTAGATACTTTGTTCCAGAAGTCGTCAAGAGTATCTAATTTATGCTTCTTATCAAGAACAAGATAAGCTGTTACACCACCAATCATAGATGCATGGAGTAATCCTTTAGTGTACTTCTTGTACTTGAGTGCAAGTCCTGTAACCTCATCAAAGGTAGTTTCATGCTTTCTGTACATGTTCAACAAATCTTGACGAGTCAGACCAGTCCCTCTAAGTCTGTGAAGAGCGCCAGCATCAGCCAAACCTTTCAAGCCCTTGGTCAAAGCGTAATATTTAGCCACAATGGAAGCTTTCTGGGTAGGATTAGTAATGCCCATGATTCCAAACACATCACCTGCACTTCTTGTTTTACCAGTATCTATGGTAGTCCAAGTTTCGTGTTTAACACCTTCTATGAGCACAGTTTGAAATGGAACACCTGCCTGTATGCACGCTGCTAGACGATGATAGCCGTTATCAGTAAGACCTTTATCATTTATAATGATTGCCTCACCGTTCAAATGCCATTTACCTTCAGACATTTGAATAGCATACTTGTTGATATTGTCTCTAGAAATAGGCCGATTGTGCAAATACTTTGACAATAGTACTTCTGCATCTTTCGGTGTGATTTCTACTACACTGAACTTGAGAGATGATTTTAATGTCTTCATAATTAATCTAATGAGTTACCTATACACTCACGAGGTTTTAGTGAAACGTTAATAAAGAACTAATTAGTTTCAGTCTATTGACTTACTTATAGCATCGCCACGTAAAGGCTTAGTCATGATGCCACTCCCGTCACGGGAGGATACTGTTTGGTATAAGAGATGCTCTGCATTAGTCTCCCATTATGGCGGTAGATTATATTATTCCTACGAAAGTAATCACGCAATAGTTTTACATTTACTCACCTTTAAGATGAGTTCTTGGTCTTCAGGGTCTTTCCCTAACTGACGTTCTAATCCTTTCATGTAATTGGAACGTTCGTAGCTAGTAAGACTGAATCCCTGCCAGTTCTCCAGACATAGAATGGATTGAAGTAACAGACGTCTTTCACTTTCTGATTCTTATATTTACCAATATTGAAGAATCTCTATTGCCGTGGTATATCTATTGTGATAGTCGTCGTATTTGCTCATAGCTATATACACTTTACCTATTCAGTGTGAGGTTTCTATAGAATTGCCTGTCTATTCCAGGCTGCCACACGTACTCTACGTACAACTCGTGCTTGTGAGACACAAGTTGCAGAACGTTCCTTTAGCCTACGTACAATGGTGGAACGCAGCTTTCGCTACGATAACAACGCTCATTTGCTTCCCTCTCTTAGGTCTCTGTCACTATGCAGTTCATAATTGCAAATAGGGCGGAATGGTCCCCACATCACTACTTAAAGCGATGTGGTTTCACCATTGTTTACTCTTTACGAGTCTATCATAGCTCTTGTACGCATTACTCGGTAGAGGAGCCTTACCGAAACCCACAATGTAGGACGCTGTCTAAAACTTAAAGATTAACTTAAATTAAACAATCAGTTGGACTCCTGCTTTAACGCATGAACGTTTTAATTTTGCACGTAAAGGATTCCAAGCATTTGCAACTACTTAGAAGAGCTAAACCCTGTGATGTTATCGGTGTGAGGAATAGATGTCTATAATCTCTTTGTAAAAGTCTCTACGACCTACGAGATAGTCATCTCCCCAATACTCTACTACCTTCTTAAGACCTTCAATCACTTGATACATAGTAGCACCATTACTGAAGCATGTTAACAGCTCTAAATGTCCATGTATGTCCTCTTTACACAAATGCATCCACTCATTGCCGATTGGATTGTAAATGTATAATATGCTGTTAGTTAAAGGTCTAGCCGGACGTAGTTTAATTCCGCTTGGATGAATGTATTCGAATACCATAAATGTGCGCATGGTTAACCTGTACACCATGAGATTTTAATTGTTATTTACTTCCAGATAAGTTTAGAGCCTTTGGAATATGCTACATAAGATTCATCATTAAGTACTACATATAACGAATCAAAGTCGTCTTTGCTTTCATTAAATGCATCTTCAATGTCCTTCTTATTGTTAGCTTCCTTGACTATTGTCTCTTCGTCTGGGTCAAAGTTCTCTCCTATTAAAGTGTACCAAGTACTTGGTAATTTCCCACAAACTGCATCAATTAGAGCATCTGTGAAATCGTCTTCGATGTAGTCCATAAATATATAGTATTATTGTCAACTCAAACAAAAGGTGAGTATGCATATCTATCACAGACCTACATACTCTTAATAATATTCATTTTACACATTCAAACGGTCTGAACTACGTACTTTAGTACTTTATATCTCGTCCCACTCCAAGTGGAGATTTGTTCAAGCAAATAATAGCCTACTGCTTCCTCAAATAGAGGATTTGTCAGTTTATATCTTATACCATTATTTGCATGAATTGCATCGTTCCGATTACGTCCAAATACAGTTCTTAATTTTGATTTCTTCGCTTTCATTTCACTATTCGGCTAACTACATACTAATAAATATATCTGAATAAGCATGATAAAAAGAAAGACACAAATAGACTTTCTAAATGTGCCTTTCAATAAGAAGTACTTTGTTATTCCTTGCAATATGCAATAACATTAACGTTCATTTGTGAGCCGTCTCTTAGTAGAACGCTCTCAAATGACTCTATTGCCTTTGCGGTTACTTCCGTACCTTGTAAATCTGCAAGACATTCCGCTATTGTCTTATTTTCAAACATATTGAAAATACATTTGTCTTTGTCCGCCTCTGGGAGAATGTCAACCGGTGTAATACGCTTGTTGTTTTCACGGTCGTTGAAAGACCGGAACAAAGAGTTTATAGATACGTTTCTTGCCACTCCATTGACCTCAACGGCAACTTGAAAGAATGTATTGCCATTTACAACGCCCTTTGTGATTGTTCCGTTGAACTCGTTAATTTCAGCGGGAAATTTCAATTTGTCGCCTACCTTGATAGAGTCGGGATTCACACCTAAACGGTTTAAAGCCGCCGCAATTTCGCTTTTGCTTGCTTTCGGTAACTTCTTGTTAACTTCTTGTAATTCTGCTAAATTCATAGTTTAATAATTTATTAGTGAAACAATATAGAACGAGCTTATTTGCTCGTTCTGATTAGCTTTTAAATTAGATTTGCTTTAATTTCTTCACATTCTTCACGTGTGATTATACAACGTGTAGCGTTAACTAAAACATAACCGTTTGAAAGATAAGTAAACATAACTCTAATAATTTTAAAATGAATATTATAAAGCAAAACCAAATGATATAAATCTTTTGATTTTCTCCAAACATGGGTGAGGGGTGTGAAGGGTAACACTACAGAAGTGTGTACTACAGAAGTGTGTACTACAGAAGTGTGTACTACAGAAG